>Ga0156014_1027_pt2 | contig 50317 bp, 37 predicted proteins | sample RifCSPlowO2_02_FD_107668 | JGI IMG/M metagenome (GOLD analysis project Ga0156014, IMG submission 107668) | Rhodocyclales bacterium RIFCSPLOWO2_02_FULL_63_24 | reverse complement strand
GGTGGTGGAGGGAAGGGGCGTAGCCGAGGGGAATGCTGGAGAGGCTCCTGCGGAACGGACACAGAGCCGAGAAACCGCATCGACGGGACTCGACCCGCGCTGCTCAGCTTCAGGGCGGCGGCCCTGGCCGGCAGATCCGCGTGGCTACGTATCATTCCGGCGCTTTGGTTGCCGTAGGGCGACGCGCATCGGGATACTTGCGCGGCCGACCGGGCCCGCGTTTCTGGTCCGGGACAGGGTCGGGCTCCGCCTTCTCAATCCCGCGCTGTGCGTCAAGGAAGGCTGCAAGATCGGCCAAAAGTACAATTGGTTTTCGTCCGATCTTCACAACCCGTATCGGAACAATGCCAATTGAATGCTGATTGTAAGCGGTCTGCTTCGAGATAGACAGTGCCGACGCGACTTCAGTGCGGAATGCCGAGCGCGCCAGGCCAGCGCTGCTCGAGAATTGCCAACATTCCTTGACAACTTACACCACTGGCCACCGCGTCGCTCGCTAAAAATTAGGATCGACACGAAAAGTACGCTCTTAAACTAGCGCCCGGAACTAGCGAAAAGCACGTGTTTTGCTATGTTATTCACCGAGGGGTCGCCAATCTGACCTCCGTAGCCAGCACACTACCAGCACACTCAGCACAGTAAATGGCGGTATATCGGAGTAACTCGCGGTAAGCGAGAAGTGGCCAATGTAGAAACAAAAAACTCCCGCAGAGCTTTGTGCTGTGCGGGAGTTCGTTGTTCTGGCGGAGACGCAGGGATTCGAACCCTGGATCCAGGTTTTGCCCAGATGCGCCCTTAGAAGGGGCGCAAATTATGTTCTTCTGAAGCCAGTATTGACGCGGCTTGACGGGTGATCTACCATCTCCAAAATCAATAACGGGGACAAAACGGGGACACTTGGACATGGCGACACTCACTCAAAGGGCGTCCGGCTGGTGGCAGGCAAAAGTCAGAAAACGGGGCTTTCCGGCAGAGTCTAAATCATTCAGGACGAAGACCGAGGCGGAGGCCTGGGCGCTTCAGGTCGAGGCCAGCATGGCGCAGGGCGGCTTTGTTTCGTCCAGCCTGGCGGAGCGGACGACACTCAAAGACCTCGCGAAGCAATTCAAAGAAGATTTCGCGCCGGAGCATTACAGGGGCGAAGCTTGGGAACGAAAATTGAGCCAACTGGTTTCCAGGCTTGGCAGCTATTCCCTTGCGGCAATCACGCCCACGGTGATAGGCAAGAAATACAGGGACGAGCGTCTCAAGGACAAGGATTCGCGCTACAAGAAGGATCCGGCCACGGCGCCGTGCGTGTCGCCAGCGACCGTCAAGGGTGAAATCGATCTGCTGTCCAAGATGCTCGATGTCGCCGTCAAGGAATTTGGCATTGCCCTGCCGGCCGGGAATCCTGTGGCCAATGTTCGCAAACCGAAGGGTGCGACAGCGAGAGACCGCCGGCTTACTGCCGACGAATGGGATGCGCTGGTGGTGCAATGCACGGCGTCGGGGAATCCCTGGTTACTCCCTGCTGTAACTCTCGCCGTCGAAACCGCCATGCGTCAGGGCGAACTGTTGCAGTTGGAATGGCGCATGATCGACAAAAAGCGCCGGATTGCCTTTCTGCTCAATCCCGAAATGATCAAGACCGGGGAGCCGCGAGCGGTGCCGCTGTCAAGCAAGGCAATGGCGGCGCTGGATGGCTTGCCGAAGGCGATCAAAGGCAAGGTGATCCCGTTGGGCCGGATGACTTTATACAAGGCCTTTGAGCGGGCCTGCGACCGAGCCAGCATTGAGAATTACTGCTGGCATGATCTACGACACGAGGCCTTGAGTCGCCTGGCGGAGCGGGGCGATTTCACAGTGCTGGAAATGGCGGCGGTGTCCGGCCACAAGACTTTGCAGATGTTGAAGCGCTACACGCACTTGCAAGCCGAGAAACTGGCCGCCAAGTTGGGGTAGATATCCTCGACTACCGGCAATGCTACCGGCAACACATATTGGTGTCCACCTTGAGAAAAAACATATTTATCTATAAACTTCATGCTGTTAATAACGCATCACTACCGGATAAATAACCGGCAATATGACTTCCGTAAAAATCAACCGCTACACGCAGCCACACCAATTTGAGCCACTGCTGCCCCAGCGGCGGCTGGATGAGTTTCGCCAGCGCACACGGGCAGTCGTCGAGCGGTCCCTCCGGCTATCCGGCAGCGCCCATCCGGCGACTGTCGCCAGCCTGCGAGAGCTGGTGCGGGAAATGAACTCCTACTACTCGAACCGGATAGAAGGCCAGAGTACGCATCCGCTAAATATCGAGCGGGCGTTGCGTCAGGATTTTTCCGACAAGCCCGACGTGGCCAAACTGCAGCGCCTGGCCTTGGCCCATATCGAAGCCGAGCGGGAACTCGAGCAAGATGTGGCCTCCGGCGAATCCGCTTCCACAACGGCCTTCCTGCGACAAGCTCATGCCGCGCTCTATGGTCGCCTTTCCATCGACGACCGCACCACGGACGAAGGCCGAATCATCGAGCCAGGTGCTTGGCGGGAGGAACAGGTGGCGGTTGGCCGCCACGAGCCGCCGCTGTGGTCCTCGCTGCCCGCGTTTCTCGCCCGGCTGGATGCCGTGTATGGTCCCGATACCTCGCTGGACGACGCACTGATACACATCGCCGCCGCACATCACCGCACGGCCTGGGTGCATCCCTTCCTCGATGGCAACGGCCGCGCCGTACGACTGCAAACACATTGCGCACTCTGGCATCTAAGCGCGGGACTATGGTCGATGAACCGCGGGCTGGCGCGCAACCACGACAAGTATTACCAGTTGCTCGATGCCGCCGACAGCCATCGCCAGGGCGATCTGGATGGCCGCGGCAACTTGAGTGAAAAGCTGCTGGGGGACTGGTGCGACTGGTTTATTTCAGTTGCCGAGGATCAGGTAAGTTTCATGAGCAAGATGCTCAAGCTCGACGAAATGAAGGCGCGCATCGCGGCTTTGATCGCCTTTCGCTCCCAATTCGACAAGGGAGTTCGCGAAGAGGCAATCATTCCCCTCTATCACCTGTTTCTTGCCGGCCCAACTCCGCGCGGCGAATTCCAGCAGATGACTGGACTGGGCGAGCGGACGGCACGTTCTCTGCTGTCCCGACTGATCGAGACCGGGTTGGTGACCAGCACCAGTCATACGGCTCCGGTGCAACTGGCATTTCCCCTTGATGCGCTGCAATTCCTGTTGCCGGAGCTGTACCCGGAGGCGGCAACGGCAGTCTGAGTCGCGCCCATGCGCCGCCGAGGTCGCTGCTTGGCAAGCGCGCCTCAATACCGAGCATCGGTGCGGCGAGTGGTTGTTCACTCGAATGGGAATTGTTCCTGCAAGATTCCGGTAGAAGTGAATGTCAGGATTGGCCGAAAAAATCCACTCGTCATCGTGATGGCGGCGGAGTGCTGGAGGTAGGCCATGCGCCTATAATTCTCCAATGCCTGAGTCAACTGACAAGCAACCCCCAGAATGGCTGCAATTGGAGACCCTGATTGCGGAAATTCAGAAACAGTTGGCACCTGGTGCCAATGTGACGCACAACGCAACGCTTCCAGGATACGACAGCGAGACAACGCGCCAGATCGATGTCCTGGTCGAGCAGTCCGTCGGCCAGTTCTCGATGTTCATCGTCATTGACTGCAAAGATTACAAGGTTCCTGTCAACGTTAAAGGTGTCGAGGAATTCATTGGCTTGGTGAAGGACGTGCGAGCCCACCAAGGGTGCCTAGTGTCTGCTAAGGGCTTCACGCCGTCAGCAAAAAAGGTCGCGCGCAGAGCCAATATCGCGCTCTACAGTCCTGTTGATACCGCGTCCCATAAATGGCAGACGCGCGGCCTTGCATTGCCGGTGCTATGTGAGTTTCGTAGCGCGGCGATTGCCTTCGGTATTCGGGTGTCGGCACCGGTACCGTTCAGAATGTCACAAGACTTCATGCAATCTTTAGTTGTCTGCGATGAGTACGGCAACAAGTTGGGCACTTGCCTCGACACTGCCCTAGATCGTTGGAATAGTGGGAAATTCCCCGTCGAAGAAGGCACCCATGATGAACTGGCCATCTTCTCGGTAGTACCGTATGTGGACAACGGCTACGGGACACAGATCGCTGTGGAGCTTTATGCGACTCTGATCATCAAAGGTCGGCGCTACTTTGGCTACCTACCGTTGCAAGATATTCGTGGCCTACGGGACGAGCATACGGGAGCGGTGCACACCAACGCATTCAAGACAGGTGTACTGGATACGGTGGTTGTTGAGAACCAATGGCAGCGGCTAAAAGATGGCGAAGTTCCATCTAAGCCAGTGGCGATCACGATCATGGGGCTCGACTGCTGGGAGATTGATGGCCGGCGCACAGGCAGAGGTTGAATCTCCGCATTTCAGAATTGCATAACTCCGCTTGGGTCGAATCTTTGACACGACTTCTGTCCTACAATACGCGTGCATATTGAGACTAGCACCAATGCACGAGTCATCTAAGCCGATAAAGAGCCAATGTTGTTTCGGGTCCGAACACTTTAAGCCCGAATCTAGGAGACGGAAAACTCAAAGTGCCCATGCACCCGAATAGCTCATACCTAATTCAGCACCTTGAAGCTTTGCCGCTGCTTGATGGGCGATACCGAGATATCAAGGTAATGAGCATCAATCGCGCCACTGGCGTCAGGAGGGGTTGCTTCTCATTGGTGTTCCGTGCGTTCGATGAACTTGAAGGTCAGTTCGTTGCCCTGAAGTTTTTCGATATCTCGCCAGACAATCTCAGGATGATTTATCGGAAAGAGGCATTCAGACGGGAACACGCCGTTTTGCAGGCACTGATGAGCAAAGAAAGATGCCTGCAACTTGCCTCATCACTTAAGCACTTCGATATCCCTTTACCGGGGTCGGGAGGCGCTGAGGTTCCGTGCGAATACTTCGCAGTAGAGTGGATTGATCAGGAGATCGATCACTACTTCCTAGAGCAACAGACATTCGGAGCACTGGAAAAGCTTCGGCTTTTCAATGAGATTGTGCTAGCCGTTGAGGCGTTACATCGCCACACCGTTTTCCACCGGGATGTCAAGGCAGATAACCTTCGCGCCTACACAAAAGCCCTGAAAAGAATAGTTGTTGCAATTGACCTTGGAACTGCTGCTTTGTGGGATTCACCCGCCGCCCTCGACGAATACTCCTGCCAAGTTGGTCATCAAGCGTATTCGCCTCCCGAGGCTATATGCTACTTTGCAGGTGACCGTGAAATCGCGCCATTTTCAGATGTCTATGCATTGGGCTGCCTACTATACGAACTGTTCAATCTCGAAAGCTTCTTTGTTGCTCAAAGACAAGTCAATGCGAACTACGATATGTTCGTGGCCGCGATGTACACCAAGATTGGCGCCGCAACAACACCTGATATGCGCTTGGAGGTGTGGAAGACCGAAGTCAACAAGATCTGCAAAAGTATTGTGTCGCCGCCGATCGATGGCATCGGATCATCCGTACCAGAAGGAATCGCAAGCGTTCTAAATCCCGTCGTTGCACTATTAACTCACGCTGATTTTCGTCAACGCCCGAAGCTTGAGGTCGTTAGGCGAAGAATCTGGGCGGCAATTCGTGCGTTGGAGAATGAACGGGAGTATCAATTTCGGCTTGCTCAAGCAAGGGATCGCAGAAAGAAACGCGAGGAAAAGGTCAGGCGTAGAGAGGCAAGACTTCTTACGGCACTATCTCTGAGGCTAGAACAATGCTAGAGCAGCAACTTCCCATTGCTAAGCGACCTCTAGAAGTTACGCCTGCCCCGGTGAGGATAATTCTCGCAGAGGAGGGCGCGAGCAGGTTGAGTGCGATTCTGCCTCCCCTCGAGGAGCTTAGAGAGATTCGGCTGTTGTCTGAGAAGAATTTTTCCCTGAAGCAGGTCTCACATGACAACCATATTCGTCTGCGTGATGACCTCAAATTTCAGCTTGATCGACTTCTCGAGAAAGAAGAAAGATTCGGATCATCCCCAACTTACTTGACGCATGTTGCGGATATTCATGAAATGCTCGGGGAGATCACGGACGCGCAAGAGCGCTTGCAAGCTGCTGCACGCCTATCACCCAATCCCTTACTGCGGCATCGGTTGGGAGCCAACTTTCTTACTCTGGGCAAGACAGATGATGCCCTCGCCCTGTTTAGTAGCATGGATCTTTCGACGGACGTCCACGCCAATCTTCGGCTCGCTTATTTGTCTGCCCGTGATGACCGAATTGATGATGCAACAACGGCAGTGGACAATGCACTTCTCATCTCCCCTACTGATTTCGGAGCCAGGCTCTTCAGAGGGGCGCTCGCTCTTGCAAAGGGAGAAGCTAGCCGCGCTATTCAGAATTTCAAGTTCGCCCTTGAAGAACGCCCATCTGTCGCAGCCTATACAAACCTAGCAATCAGCTACGTATTGGTTCGACGGCCTGATAAGGCGTTCTCGGCACTAAAGAAAGCAATTGCGCTCGAGCCATACAACGAGCATGCAGTAGGACTCCTGGCAGATTTAGCCTTTCTAGAAAAACGAAACGACCTAGCCATTGCTCCTCTCGAGCGATTTGTCGAATTTGAGCAGAAAAGCGAGGCTGGTTGGGAACGCTTGGCTAGAGCGCTGATCGAGTCGGGCCAGAAGCGCAAGGGCATAGCGGCGCTTAAGCGGCAAGCTAGCGTTCAAGAGTCTAGTCACGTTTTCAATAACTTGGGAGTAGCTCACGCGCGGTTAGGTGATCGTCCGAAAGCCATGCAGTATTTTCGGCATGCAATGGAAATCGCAAATAGTGAGGATCAGAATGCCGTCTTGCTGCCAAGTCGGAATTTAATAAGTGTTCTCTGCGAGGCTGGGGACTATCTTCCCGCACGACACGTTGCACAGGCAATATTGAAACGCGATCCCGATTGCAGGCTTGCGACAGACAGTGTCTCATCTGACATTTATGCTCTTTATGTTTCCGCCCTAGTAAGGTCCGGTGAACGAAAAGAGGCGGTCCGGCTTTCAAAGCGAATTCTGAAAGAGGTGCCGAATGCCGTGCCCGGATTACGCGTGTGGCTAGCTGCAAGCCTGATAGCCGAGTTTGGGATGACCCCCGAGAAATTTGAAGAAGCGCTAGCAATTGGCCGCAATGCGATTGAAGAGTCAGTGCAGTTGGATAGGAATGACCACCGCCGGCTGGCGCTTCATAACAACATTGCCTTCTTGCTGCTTGAGATGGGGAGACTACCTGAAGCTGAGAAACATCTGGCGCAGTTATCCAACTACATCCATGTAGACGCTTATGCTACAGCGACAGTTGGCCTACTCCACTTCAAGCGGGGGCATGTCGAAAGAGCCCATGCGCTCTACGACGAAGCGATGAGGCTTGCAATTTCTTCGATTGACAGGCGCCGCATTGCGCAAAAGCTGAATTTTGAGCTTGGCAGCGCGTTATTAGAAAAAGATCCCCGCCAAGCTCGCCGGCGTCTGTTGATGGCTGCAAAAGATACTGAGCCAATCGCACAGATTAGTGAAAAGGCACGGCAAATGCTTTTGCGCCTCAAGTGAGCTGACTCCATAAGTAGCGGCACGCTGAATACTATCGTCGAAGCCGTCAGCAATGCAGTTCAAATCGCCAACGCCTTCAGCAACGCATCGCGCGAATCGAGGTAGTAGTGGATGGTGATCTTGGCGGCCAGATCGTCGGGCAGGTCGTTCAATTGCCGCCGGCTGCTGATCGGCATCAGGATGCTGCCAGCACCTTTCTCGATGGCGGTTTCAACCACGGCAACGGGGTTGAAGATGGTTTCGAGGGATCCGCCCAGGTTCAGGCCACCAGTGACAGCCAGACCGCCCTTGATGCTCTTCTGCAGCAGCGACGAACACAGCGCGAGCAGTACGGCGACGCCGACCGCCGAGCCGCTCTTGGCGCTGTCGAACGCGCGCAGTTGCACCGAAAACTCGTGCTGGCGTGGTTCGCGGTCGCCGACCAGTTCCTTCGCCCGTGTATAGAGGTTCTGCTCCGCGCAGCGGACGCTTTCCCTGAAGGGTGGCGGTGCCGGCTGGTTCAGAATCTTCACGCCGCTGCCCGGGCCTTCGGTGATGTCCACCTGATACAGCCCCGGATTTTCGTCGCCGCCACCGGCCGATATAACCCAGACCTGGCCCGGCGGCAGCGGGTCGCTGCCGATGCTGTTCTCGCTGTAAAGCTCTGGCGTCGCCACAAACTTTTCCACGCCGTCTTCGCCCATCGAATAGCTGAACTGGGTGTTGCGAAACTCGGCGGACCCGATGCGTTTTTGCTGTTCCTTGACCCGGCGGCGGCACTCGAGCGCCAGACGCAGCGCCCACTCCAGCACCTCGTCGGAAACGGGAATCTCCGGATTGGGTGACACCAGCTTGATCAAGCCGCTGACGGTCTTCTGCACGCCGGTGGTGTCACGTCCGCTCAATGCGCCGCCCAGATGAATGCGCCCCTGGAAAATGTTCTGCCGGCTCTGGCGCCGCAACTGGTTCCAGCATTCGGATAAAAAGTCGCTGACCAGACCGAAATGATTGGTCAGCAGATCGCGGTTGACCTTTGGCAGATCCCAGCCCGGCAGGTAGGCGTGGATGCGGTCCATGAAAGCGGTGTCGTCACGCATCTCGGGTGGCAGCGGGCCGAACAGATGACCCACCCGCTGCTGATGCTGCACGTCCACGTCGAAGTTGCCCACCATCACCACGCCGCCATCGGCGCGGATGCTCTCCTTGCCGCGACTGAACTCGCCGGACTCCATGTAGCCCTTCATGATGTTCACGCCATCCTTCTGATCAAAGGAGACGCCAGAGATTTCATCGAAGCAGACCACGTCATACTGGCAGACCAGGCCGCGCTGGCCGTTTTGATTATTGACGAACATGCGCGCTACCGTCGCCTTGCCACCCGAGATCAAATGAGCATAAGGCGAGACCTGCTGGAACAGGTGGCTCTTGCCGGTGCCGCGTGGCCCCAGTTCCACCAGGTTGTAGTTGCGCTCGACGAACGGCACCATGCGCAGCAGCATCATGTCGCGGGCACGGGGCGTGAGTTGTTCCGGTTCCATGCCGATGCTGCGGATCAGGAAATCCTTCCATTCCTCGGTGGCAAACGCCTCGCGGCCCTGGTAGAGCGCCGGCAGCACCTCGCGCTTGGACAACTGAATCTCGCGCAGCGAATCAATACCGAACGGGCGCCCATTTTTTTCCTGCGCGATGGTCGGGTCGTAGGCAAGTTCCACCTCTGCATAGAATCCGCCTGTCAGCATCCGTTCATTGGCATGGACTCTTGCCTCGTCGATGCGCACGTCTTTCAGTTGCAGGCTCGGCAAGGTGGCCACGAAGGAATCCGATCCGGCATCCAGTCGGGCGGTGATGATGTCGATCAGCTTGACGTGCCCCTTTTCCTTGGCGCGTGCCTTGAACAGTTCATGCTCGCCGGCGCGGATGGTTTTTTCGCCAAGTTGGCGCTCGACAATCTTCAGGCCTTCGGCGATTTCCTCCTCATCCACCGAGGCGCAGTAGCGGCCCAGCAGAAATTCCGCCACGTAGGTGGGAACGGGATACTGCCCCTTGAATTTGCGCACCAGATCCTTGCGCACCACATAGCCTTCAAAGGCCTTGGTGGCAATCGTATCGATGGGGTCCAGTGTTTGGCTGACAGGTTGGCTCATAGGGTCAATTTCCAAGTATGGTGGGCAGGGAATGAATCACCTGCCCGGAAGAATCCAGCAAAACAATCTCGGCCTGGTTGCCGATGTCGGCATCGTTTTCCAGGAACACCGTTACCTTGCCATCGGCCGTGGTTTCGCGTGCCTGTTTGTCCGCCAGTAGCGAAGTATTCGGATCGGTCTGGCTGCTGCGAACATCCACGCGCACGCCGGCACACTGTCCTCCCACCGACACGCGGCATTTCGCGCCGGTCCACTTCGCCTCCATCAGCCGGGCTGAACCTCTGGCAGGCTGCGTGGCCGTCACGCGAAGTACCGGAGTCACCATTTCCTGCAGCGATACGCCGCCGTGCGAATACTCGATGCCGGCGCGGAAGCTGCCGGCGCCGGGTGGGCTGGCCATCATGACTTGCGAGTTCCAGTGCCACTTGAACGCCAGCGCATCGGTTTGCGCCTCGGCCTTCAACGCGGCGCAACGGCTCCAGCGGGTTTCCGTCAGAAACGCCTTCAACTCAACCTTCGGCAGACCATTGGGCACCAGCAGCCAGCCATGATCCGTCACCACCACGACCTCCGTCCAGCCGGCCTTGAGCAGCGCGCCGATCCGGCTGACCAGATCGCCCACTTCTGTATCAACGCTGCGCGCCAGTTTCCATCCTTCCGTGTGACCGCGCTTGTCGAGGGCGCCGGCTTCTGTCCAGGCCGAGCCAGTCGGGTCTCCGGTTTCATCTGAACCAAGAACCTGCCACCCGTGTTCCTTCAGTGCGGTCACGAAACGATCCTGCGTCAGCGGCTGCCCGGTGGACGCCAACCGCGCGGCGAACTCGTCGCTGGCGTCGCCGCCCTGAACGGCATCGGCTAGCGGCGACGCAGCCGGCTTGGCGGTCGCCGTCACCGACGGAATGGCCGACCACTCCCAGTCCTGTGTGGATTCAATCCCCGCCGCCGCCAGTTTCCCGGCCAACTGCTGGGCCACGTCCATCCGCAATCCGTCGGCAAACACGACGAGTCGCCCCACCGCCGGTTCAATGGGCTTGGCTCTCTTGGCAACCGACTGTCCATTGGCGTGAATGAGTTGTTGCAGGTGGCGGGCGGTGTTTTCCAGCCACGGCAGATAGACGGCCCGTAGCGTTCCCAGCACCGCACCGTGTTGCTCCGGCGAGCCGCAGGCCGCCATGGTGGCCAGGGCGGCGGCATCGACGCGCCAGCCGTCGCTGGCATAAACGGCGGCATACGTCTCGGGCGTCGGCGCGCCGGGTGCGCTCTGGCACAACACTGCCAGTTGCGCCAGCGGTGCCAGCGCCGTCGCCAGCGGGCTGAGTCCCAGCTTCTGCCATGGGTAAGCGCGCCGCTCTGCGTGCTGCGCTTCCAGTTCAGCAACCCGGCCAGTCACCTCGTCCTGCGGCCGATCCACCAGCGACTCCAGTGCCTGCTGCAAGGCCCGCTCTTCACTTTCGTTGATATTCGGCCAGACCTCGGCGGAATCGAACATGCCGGGGTTTTTCGGCGCTGCCCGCTTCAGCCATTCCACGATGCCGGGATAATTCGCCGGCGCCTCGGCAAATCGCAGCCAGACCTTACTCCAATGACTTGCCCGCGCTGCGAGCAAGCCCGCCGCCTTGAGTGGACCGTCCTTGACCGGATCAAAGCCGGCCTCTGCCTTGCATTGCTGGCAGAAGGCCTTCCATTCGGCGTCAGAGTGACCTTGCTTGAAGGCATCTGGATCGCTGAGCCAGCGCAGCAGCAGGCCCGTGGCATCGGGCGCCACCAGCCCGTTGAAAAATTCAGAATCCAGCCGCCGGCCCTGCAACAGCTTGATCGGCTCGGCCATCAGCGAGGGCAGCGCGCCGGCCAGCGCGTCGAGCGCCGCCTGGTCTTTGGCGACATCGAGGTCGAGGCCACCGTGTTTGGAAACCAGAAAGGCGAAGGGCGTCCATTCCTTGCCGTTCACATGCAGCCACATCGCGCCGCGATACTGCAACTCCACCAGCGCGGCGAGCGCCGAAGGGCAATCCTCTGCGGTCAGCAGCTTTTCGCGGCTGATGCCCGGCAGGTAAAAAATCGGGGTGGTTACCGCCGACGGCGCACCATCCACCACGCGCGCCTCGATGCAGCGCAGCCACAGCGCCGGCCCCGTGCGCTGATCCGGTGCGTAACTGCCGAACAGAAACAGCTCCGGCAGCATCGCCTGTAGCGCCGGCATGACGCCTTCCCACAAGCGTTCGGGATCAGTCCACAGTACCGCGCAGGGCGCCACCTGATCGCCGGCGGCATAGGACTGGGCGGTGGCCCGCAGGGCCGCGACGAGGCGTTGGGAAAGGGTTTCACTCATGGCAAATCTTCGAGGGTGCCGGCAAGCGTGACGGGCAGTCGCGCCCGTGCCAGTCGGACGGCATCGTGCAGCTTTCGCTCCAGCTCTTTCTTCGGCAGGATTTCGGTCCAATACGATGAAACCTGGATGCCACTCTGTTCCAGGTCCAGCAGTTCAATAGTCTCGTGCAGCTTTCCCGCGCAGAGGATCAAGCCGATGGGTTTGCCCTCGCCCTCCTTGCGTTCGTAGCGGTCGAGCCATTTCAGATAAAGCTCCATCTGCCCTTTGTCGCCCGGCTTGAACTCTTCCAGCTTCAATTCAATCGCCACGAGCCGCCGCAGATGCCGGTGATAGAACAACAGGTCGAGGTAGTAATCCTTGTGATCAATATGCATTCGCTTCTGGCGCTCGACGAAGGCAAAACCCACCCCGAGTTCGAGAATGAACGCCTCGATCTCGCGCAGAATGGCTGACTCCAGATCTTTTTCCGAGTACGTGTCTTTCAGCCCAAGGAAGTCCAGCAGATAGGGATCGCGAAAGACCAGGTCCGGCGTCAGTTTGTCTTCTTCGCGAAGTTGTTTCAGTTCCATTGCCGCGAGTTTCTCGGGCTTTTTTGACAGCGCGGTGCGCTCGTAGAGCATCCCGCCGATCTTCTTCTCCAGCGTTCGTGTGCTCCATTGCTCGACCCGGCACATTTCGGCGTAGAAGTCGCGTTTCAGCGGATCGGCCATCGGGATGATGGCTTTGAAGTGGGTCCAACCCAATTGTCGCCGCAGTGCGGCGACAATCTTTTCATCAGGAAAAACCACTGCGAACTGGATCATGCGATGCAAGTTCTTCTCGCCAAAGCCCCGGCCAAACTCTTGCTCCAATTGTCGCCCCAGTGCAGCGACAATCTTTTCGCCGTAGTCGGCACGCTTTGACTTCAACACGTCCTGCCGAATGCGCCGGCCAATTTCCCAATAAAGCGCCGCCAGCGCGGAGTTGACAACCTGCGCCACGTTTTGCCGCGTGGTCAAAATCAGCGTCCGCAGCTCGGACAGCAGCAGGGCAGGTGCGGTCACGGCTTTTGAAACTGTGGTCGGGTCTTCACCGGTGTTCGCGAGCGCCTTGCCAGCCGGCTTTTTAGCGGGCTTGCTGGGCGCTTTCGCTGTTGGCGTGGCGGTTTTCTTCTTGACTGTCATTTTCTCGATGCCCTTGCGGCCTGTTTGACGGCGTTACTGTAGTGGCAATCGTTCCAGCGATTCAAGTTCATGCTTCAGATCCCAGAGATTTGAAGACGACCAGCAACGTAGCTGCTACGGCCGCCCGCACCGGCGAATACCGGTGGAGCAGTCAAGGTCTCGGGCATGCTCTCTGCCGCTCCACCAATTGCCACAGCCAATTGCGGGTAGACAGCAGTGAGTTCGCCAGATACCTCATCCATCCACACGGGTTTGGGGTCGACTTGCTCGCGCAGGATGCGGAATCCCTTGACCTCAATCATTCCCTGGCCCAAGGTCTTCATCATCGGCAGTGCTGAACTGCCGCCGGTAAGTACTACATGCATGCGAACACCCTCCATGGCAAGCCAGCGTAGCCAGGTCTCGTCCACCGCCTCAAGGGCCTTCTTAAATCCCGCGTCAATTGCCAGACCAAATCGCTTCACCGTTTCATCTGCCAGAAAATCGTCGAGCGTGACGTGCCCCACCGTGCCGTCGGCCAACGCGTACTCAAGCTTTTCGGTTGTGAAGAGCACCTCCTTCAAGCCTCGAATACGCCGGTTCAAATCGGCTAGGATCATTCGCCCAGAATTGTCGGTTGTGTCAACAGACTCTTTGCGTGCGATGAAGGTGCGTAACATGCCGTCGACCTTGTCACCTGCTTGCAGCAGACCTTGAATCGATGCTGGAATCTGGAAGATGCGCGGTGCATCGTCTTCGTTGTCGGACATTCGTGTCGATACGAACAACCCGAAGTCGGTTGTGCCTGCGCCAACATCTACAACCATGAATGCGTCACGTAGATTCACACCGTCTGCAATGACCCCGGCTGCTACAGCGACTGGCTCAGGAATGCCAACATCGATCAGATAGTCGGGGCGCTTGCCCAGCAACTTGATCTGTTCGACGGCTGCTTTCAATTCAGCAATGTCAATACCACCGGCCCAGCGTCCACTGAATGTGTCAGCCAGGATTTGTGACTCAGCGAGCATCGAGCGCATGAGGTTGTCTGCCCATTGCGCCTGAGCCACATCTGGCCAGCACGGGCGAGCGAAGCGTCTCTTTACGTAGCGCCCAACCGCCTTCCCGTCAACTTCATACCCGCCCAATGCGGTAACGGCCATATCTGTCAAGTAAGCCATGTAGATACGGATCATGTCTCCTTGCGTGAGCTTATATGCCGTCGGATTCAGCTTAGGTTGCAGCAAGCAAGCATCGCTATCCAGATTGCCCTCTCGGCGAAGGCTGAGCCACCCCTTGATGGAATCAAGGCGCTCGCGACCAGAGTCGACCAGATCCTGACTGAGATCAATTGCTTCAAAGCCAAAATAGGCTTTGCCGTCATCACTGATAAATATGGAAGATGGCAAGGTATAGCCCTTGCTACCGGCCGCAGCACCCAACTCAAGGTCGAGATGTTCATTCGGGGTTACAGAAGCAAATGCCTTGGACATCGCGGTCCCAAAATCAAGGCACAGTAATACACCGGGATCACTAGGCGTCTCGCGCTCGACAGCGTCGAGCACGAGTTCTATATCCGGCAGCGTTGGCAAGATTTCGACTATCGGCGGATCAGCAGTATCTGAGGCCGGTGTGAGATCGGCTCCGCTGCTAAGCGCCTGAATTGCCAATTGCAGCGCCCGGCGTTCCAACGACGACATGGTCCCGATGGTTTGCTCGCTCTCTACACGCTCCATAAGGCTTGCCAGCAATGCGGCGGCGATTTTGTTGTCCACGTTGTCTCCCTCGATACGGTTGCTATTCGTTGCTGATGTTCTTGTCAGTCGACAAGCCCTTTTGTCACTACCTCGCCAATCGTGCCGTCGTCGCGCATACGGACCACGGCGGGTTGCCGGACAGTCATTCGCTGCTTGGGCGTATTGCCGATAACGCTGAAGAACTTAGTCGACATTTCGACGTCCTCGCCGGGCGTGCCGTACAGAGCCAGCCCACGTAGGGTGGCCGCTTGTTCAACCTGTACCGCAAGAACCTGCACGCGGTCCAGCAATTCTTTGGTGGCTGAGGCCAATGCAGGCTCATAAATCTCAAGACTCGAAGCAAGAGGCTCGCGCAGGCTATCGCGCAGCGCCCGCGCCTGTCTGGCTGCCTGCAGCGCCAGGCCGATACTTTCATCGGCGTTGCTCGCGGCAGCTTCGATTGCGGCGCCGCTGGCTTGACGCACGGCCACCATGCGGCCCCGTTCCAACCAGCCGCGCACATCTTCCGGTAATTCCGGGTGCTTGTTGGCCAGCTCGCGTGCTACAAATCGCGCGCGCTCGGGGTGACTGCACAAAATATCCAATTGCCCCAGAAGCGCCTGATCACATTGCCCCTGCCGCCCCAAGAGCAGCAAGGCTTCTGTCACGTCCGTCGTCAGCCGATCCAACGGCTTCTTCAAATCAACTGGCCATGAGCCGCCGCCGCAAAGCTTGCGGCAATACTCGACGACGCGGTACATCGTCGGGTCGGCCACTACTGAAATGCGGGTGCGTACCATGTCGTGAACCGCCAGCAACGCCTCCTTGGACAAACCCACCTGCACTTGTACTTCCTGAGGACGGCCTATTGCGGCCAGCGGCGCCGAGACCAGCGCATATAGAGCCTTACCCAACTCTTCGCCAGCCTCAAGCTCGGTTTCCATCAACGCATCGCGCAGCGCAGACAGGGTTCGGGTCAGCCGTCGGGCAACGGAGTCGCCGGGCGATTCCGTGCCAGGGCGCAAGCTTGCAAAGGCCGTCGCCAGCCGCCTCAGGGCATCGGCCAAACTGTCAGCACGATTCAGCAATGCCGCAATCATCTCGGCCCGCGCCTTCTCACCTGCTTCTTCCTCGGCGATTGAGTTTGCCAGGTAGTCGTGCAACCAGTCAGCCGACATCAGCGAACATGCACGGGCAAGGTTCAGGCGATCTTTTGGCTCACTCAGCAGTTGCATCGATGGCAGTTGCTCTACGAATGCTGGTTGCAATTGCTTGGCAATGTCGGCGGCCCCCCGACCCGGGACCTGTCCCAGGCGGATGGTCTCGGCAATAGCCAGGAGCCGATGCATCGGGAGTTCGGCATTGAACACCTGATCAAGCAAATGAGAGCGACCCGCTTCCACAGCGGCGTCATCAGCCCTCTTTGATAGAAGCTTGGCGTCAATCAATACCGTGAGCGCGGCGCGGCGCCGCTCTGGCGACGTGTCTGCGGCAGCGAACAATGCCATGGCCGCATCAGAAGAAACCCGAAGAGATTCGGTTTCAGGCGTAGGTGGGATCGTATCTGTCATTGGTGTGTTCCATCGATGCAGGTGTCGAGTTCGGTTTGGGTCCCCATCGTCCGAACGTTTGCAACCATCGGTCAGACTCTCTTTGCTTTGTGCTTGAACTCATTGCTGTAGTGGCAATCGTTCCATCGGTTGCCGTCGAAGTCGCGGGCGCCGGCGAAATCCTGCTTCACCCCGTCCCAAGTCCAGAACCAGGGATAGTCGGCCTTTTCTCGTTGCGGTTCCTTGCCGCGATCGGCCTTCGGCCCCCAACTGATCTTGACCCGTTTGCGCAGGATGTCCGCCGTTGCAAAGGGGCGGATGTTCAGGCGCACGCCGTCGTTGAGGTCGGGCTGCCAACCGATGGCTTGTTGGGCGAGCGGCTTCCAGCGGACGAACAGGTCATAGGGTGGCTCGCCTTCGAGGATGAGCTTGAGGCGAGCCTGCAAATTCCTGGCGGCTTGCAGGCGGGCATCGCTGCCTGCCTCGCCCGCTTCCACGGCGACTTGCTGGCGGCGGAGCCAGTCGCCGAGGTGGGCGTAAGTGAGCTTTTCCAGATTGGCGTGGGTGAGCTGGTGATAGTTCACCAGCGCACTGAAGCCGCTCTTGTGGCCGTCCCAGATATGCCAGACGAAGGGGCGGTGATTGAACAGCGCGCAATGCTGCTCAAAAAACTCGTCGCGCAGCCAGTCCTCCAGCGTTGTGGATTTGCTGCCGCCTTTGGGGCCGGCGCCGGCCAGCAGCGCACTCAGGTCGAAGTTGCCCAAAGCCTGCACCAACAGCCCGCGCAGACGCTCGGCGGCGGGCGCTTCGCCCTTGCTGGCGGAGAGGCAGACGATGCCATCTTCATCGGCCAGCGTTTCCAGCCCATCCGGGCCTAGCGCCGGGCAATCGGGAAAACTGGAACCGGTCTGGCGCGGCCACTGGTAACCGAGCAAGCGCGCCACGGCGACGTGCAGGGGCTGATCTGATTCGCTGGGGTGGCCGTTGAACAGCCATTGCGTCGGGTCGCTGGAAAATGGTTTGGGCAGTCCGTGCGGATATTTTTCTGCTGCTACCTTCTGCCAGTGGGCGAGGTCGAAGGGAATTTTAACCAAGGTCGCATTTGTGACGTTCAGCTTCTGGTCAATCTTGCGAACCTCTACTTGAAATTCTGGCGCGGTGCAAAACGCCCAAATCGCTGGGATGTGCTTGGGGTCGTTGGGAACGATCGCCGAAACATTCGTATCAAATCTTTCGCCGGAGTAGAGAGTCGGGCACAAGTCAGTCATCAAGCTGACGGCAACACCGCTACGCTCCCAAGCGTTCACACCTTGCAAATCACGACGCCGGTCGCGCTCTTGTTCTGCGTTCATCCTCCTAAGCTGGCCACGGCCCTTCTCGAACAAAATTGTGTGTTCCCGACCGCCGAAAGGAATCGGATCTTCGACGGTGCTTTGGTGACATTCCCAGCCATCAGCAACCCGAGAGTTTTCCCAAAAGAACCTGAGAAATCGCGGGTCGTCGTTTGTTGTAAGTCCCTTGTGAGCGAAAGCATACTTCGCAAGCAAGTCGCCAGTAGTTTCTGCGCCTAGGACAATGCGCGAATCAGGATTTTGGATTTGGCCGGCCTGACGGATCGAAATGATTTCGCCGGAATTGATCTCGTTTGCTTTTGCGCGCGCGTCACTTCCAGCGGCAGCATCAATACCAAAAGCCGAGTGGTCAGCAGCCGGTTTCCTTTGCGAGAGACAGAGGAGACTGACGCTCACAACTTCACCTGAGATTGTCTCGAAAGCGCGCGGACCAAGACGGCTGACGAAATTCCACGCCGCATCAGCGAGCAAAGCTTGCCGGAGATTTCGGTATGACGTTAGAAACAACCAATTCTGTGGCGTAACCAAAGCCGTGCTTGCGCCGGAGGCGCAGAACCCAAGGCAACGTTCAACGAAGCAGGTAGCAAGGTCGGCTTTCGCGTCCGGATGAACTCGCTCACAGTATTCAAACAAGCCTTCATCACTTGGACGAACTCCACCTTCTTGTTTTCCTCGCGCGAGGTAAGGCACGTTGGTCGCTACGAGCGTGAACCGCCCAGCGAGAATCTCCGCCGCCTTGGCCACACCGCGCGCGGTTACGGCCATTTCATGCGCGGTGTCGTCTTTGCTCTCCTGCGCCAGCGCCTGTTCCAGCAGCGGCTGGAGTTCATGAAAGCCCGCTTCCAATAAGTCGGCGCTGGCGATACGGGGATTGATGAGGCTGCCGAGTACGGGGGCGTCCTTGAACAGCGCATAGAGCTTGGCCATGCCGCGCTGCATCCGGTCGTTGTCGCCGGCCAGACTCATCCAGTCTTCTTTTTTCGCATTCGGCGCAAGGCCGGAGCAGGCGAGGTTCATTGCCGGCAGTGTGCAGTGGCCCACGCGTCGCCACGCCGCCAGCGCCAGGTTGAAGGCGCCGATCTGGGTGCAGCGCGGGTCGATCTCCAGGCCGAACAGGTTGTCGCGGATGACTGCCGCCACTGCGTCCGACTCGTCGAGCTTTTCCTCGGCAATGCGCAAGGCCACCAGTCGCTCGAACATCGCCACCACGAAATGGCCGCTGCCCATGCAGGGGTCGAGGCAGGTGAGGTCTTGCGCCGTCTTTGGCCAGCCGTTGAAGGTGCCGGCGGCGGGGGTCCAGATTCCCCCCTCTCCCCGGCCCTCTCCCGCGAGGGGAGAGGGAGTTTTGGCCCGGTCATCTCCCGCGAGGAGAGTTGGAGTTTGGGTGCGGATGAAGCGGAGGTATTGCCATGGGCAGCCGGGCAGGGCGATGGCGTTGCGGAGTTCGTCTTCGCTCTGTGCAGCTTCAGCCAGTGTGGGATTCGCTGCGAGCACCTTGCCGGCGTGCCAGGCGCCGAGGGTGTTGTCGAGCAGGAAGTCCACCATGTAATCCTCGGTGAACAACTGCGTGACGGCAGGCAGTTCGTCGGCGCCGATCTTGTTGCCGGCATCGTTGACCTGTTGCTTCTTCTCCGCCTGCCAGAACTGGTAGCACCAGCCGAGGCTGTCGCTGGCGGTGAACACCTCGACGGGCAAGCCGGTGACCAGCGCGATCAGCGGTTGGCGGTCGTTGACCGAGAGTTCCACCGCGCCGGCCGGGTCGTCGGCGCGGAAGATTTCGGGCAGTTCCTTCGCAGCGAAGCGGGCCGCCACTGCCCAGGCGTCTTTCAGCCTCAGCGAGGCACTGAGTTCCTCGCAATCGTCCAGCGACACGGACACGCCGTGCTCCGGCGAAATCAGCAGATTGTTCTCCAGCAGATAGCGGGCGAACAGCAGCCGGTGCCATTGGTCGTAGGCCAGCTTCTCGGCGAGGTGCTTGATCTCGTAGGCGCCGCGCCGGGTCTGACTTTCGCCATCGCCCAGTTGTTTGGCCTGGGCGCGGAGTTGCTTGCGAAGCCCGCGCTGCGCCTCATTCATGTGTTGATAGGGGTCGGGCTCATGCACGGCGAGCGCTTCGAGCGCATGGCGCGCTCCGCCCGCCGCGATGGTGCGGGCTTGCTTGATGGCGCTTTCCAGCTGACGGCGCAGCGGGGTGGATAGGCTACTCACAAGATTACCGGACCGTCTTTGAGTTTTTCTTCCACCTGCTGGCGCACACCGGCGAGCCACTGGTCGAGTTCGGCCGGGGTCTTGATGATGGCGCCCGGCAGCGTGATGCGCACGGCCTCGGGGGTGGCCAGCTTGCCGGCTTCTTCCAGCGCACGTGCAAAACGCTGCGGCACTGCGTCGAGCAGGTTGCGCCGGTCGGTCAAGGTGCGGGCGCGCAAGGCAGCGAGAATTTCGTCGTCGGTGCCGATGGCGGCTTTGGGCGGTGGCGTGAGCTGGCAGGCCGTGGCAATTGTCGCGCGCTGCTCGTCGGTGCGACCGCTCCAGACTTGCGAGGCGGCGAGCTTGGTTTCGCCGGCCTTGAAGGCGGCGGCGAGGTCGTCCTGTAACTTGCCAAGGGCGACGCGCAGCGCCGTGGTGAGCTGCTTGGTTAACTCCGGCACCGGATCGGGTTCCGCCAGCAGGCTGCGGCCCGTGGTGATGGCGGCGATGGATTTGGCGCAGGCGTCGGCTTCCGGCAGGCCGGTGGCAAAGTTGTGAAAGTCGAGCAAGCGTTCCCATGCGGGCCAGCGTTTGGTGATGGCGTCGGCGCTTTTCTTCCATGCGGCGAGCTTGGCGGCGAGCTCGTCCTTCTGTTCGTGGATCTTGAGCAGTTGGGCATTGCCGCTCTGCATTTGCAGGGCGCGCACGTCTTGCGTGTCGGGCGTTTCCGGTCGGGGGGCATGGCCGCCGGCGGCTTCCGCCAGGGCAAGCAGCTTTTTCAGGGACTCGGCGGCGGCTTCGGATTCCTTGCCGTTCTGGGTGGTGATGCCGGTTTTCTGGAACAGCGCCTTGAGGTCGAGCCGTTGCTTCACATCGAGCGGCGGCACATCGACGTAGAAGCTGGCGACGCCCACCTGATTCTGCGGCAGCGATGCCTGCACCGGCTGGCCATTATTGGTGGCGCGCAGGTTGCCGGCGACCAGCATGACGAACAGCGCGCCGTCGATGGCATCTTGCGGCCAGCCGAAGGGTGCGGCCTTGAAATGCTCGCGCAGTTCCTTGCCCTTTTTGCCGGCGCCAATGAGATCGAGCACGCGGCGGCAGACGGGGTGCTGGGTGGGATTGCCGGGGTAGCCCACCTGCGAGAGCGCGCCGACATCGCCGCCACGGGCGCGGGTAACGACCAGGCCCCAGTTGCCGTGATCGGCCTCGGAGAACTGCGGGAAGAGCCTTACCAGCGCGCTGTTGCCGGAATCCTGCACCTTGTCGGCCAGCTCGATGCCATTGGCCTCCTGCCCGCCGCCGAGAAAGACCTTGGCGCCGCCGATGATGTGACCGAGCAGTTCCTGAATACGGTGCTGGGCGATTTCCAGATGGGTCTCGACGGACTTGCGGGCTTCGATGGCCTCCGGCGTGCTGGCCGGGCCGTGGGCGTCGAGAACTTCTTGAGCGGCAATCTGTGCCGCGATGGCTTGCCGCAAATCTTCGTGGACTTGACCGGATGGCCGGGGCAGGTAGCCGAAGAGCATGGGACTATCGACGCCGGCCGCACGGGCATCGTTCAGCACCGATTTCTCGTCGTCACTCCACCCATCCCGTACCCATAGGGTGACCTCGTCGCTGGTGGTGGTGGGGCGGCTGGAGGAAAGCTCGAAGTTGGGTTTGCGTTTGTCCGGGGATGCGCCCAATTGCCACGATACGGGCTTGAGTGCCTGCTTGGTCCCGTCGCGCAGCAGTTCCACACGTTTGGAGTTGATGCGCTGGTCGTCGTTGAGCGCGGACGTGCGGCGACGGTTGAAGTCGTGTGTCCAGAGCACGCCCTCGCGGGTCTGGAGGCGAAATTCGGATTCCACCGCCATGAGATGCCCGTCAAGCTCCATCTGCTTGAGCAATTTGGGAACTTGCTGTTCCAGCCTGGAGCGGTCGTTTTTCAGATCCGTGATGAGCAAATCCACCAGTGTTTCGGCGTTAGCCCGGACGCCGTCGTCAACACCCGGTGAGCGCGGCAGTTTGCCGATGAGAAAAATCACGGCGCACAGGCTGGAACGAAGATCGCCATCCTGGGTGCCGTCGCGCTGCTTGCGGATGATCTCGTCGTATTCGCGCTCGAGCTGGCCGGAGTTGAGGAGATCGGTGGAAATCTGGTCGTAGATGAAGTCTCCTGGTACTACCGTGCCCACGGCAGCCGCCGCGGTTTGCCGCGTCGCCTCGAAGACGATCTGCAACTGGGAGCGCAACTGGGCCTTGGTGCCTGAATGGTCGGTGTTGCGCAGCACTTTTTCCCAGAACCGCCGGCGGGTGGGCAGCAAGGGGTAATCGGCGACGAAGAATTTGTCGTCGTCGTGAGTGGCGGCAAAGCGGGTGTTTTGCAAATGGCGGGCCAGCTCGCCTTGGTTGGCATCCATGCACTTGGCAATGACCGCCTCTTGCTCCGGCTTTTTGCGCAGCACGGTTTTGCGGATGACGCTTTCGACATCGGTGTCGGAAAGCTGCACCTTGACCGCGAAGCGGGCCTGAAGTCGTTGCAGGCTGGACGTCTTGTCGCTCAACGCTGACTGGCCGGTGCCAACAAGCAGAAGGCGGCTCCCAAGATCGGTGCAGCAGTGCTCGGCAATCTCCTGCAAATCCATGGTGCGCTGGATATTTCCACCCAAGAATTGCTGAACCTCATCCACCACGAGCAGCGTGCAGGGGAGTTGTCCGTCATGCGCAAAAATCTGCTTCACCACGTCGAGCGCATCATCAAGTGTGGGGGAATTGTTGTCCTTGAATTGATCGCGAATGGCCGCCTGGGCGTTGGCGGCAGTGGCGTATTTGGGCTCGGCACTGACCAGCGCCTCGGCGAGAGGAACCGAGAGTTTCAAGGCGAGGACTTCACGGCCAAGCTCGCGCTTCTGCTGCTTGAGCGCGGCCTCGACCTTGGCCTCCAGCCCGGATGAGCGCAGCCAGAGGATGAACCTGGCCTGCGCAAGATTCTCCGGCAGGCCGGCGGCGCGCAGCACCAGTTGGATGAAAGCAAGGCGCACGTTGTCCATGGCGCCCGCGCCGAGGGTGCCCGCCGCCGCGCGCAATCCACCCAGTGGTTTGCTGCGGTTGCTCAATTCAGTGAGCAGATCGGTTATTTCAGGCGGCAGCGTCACCAGCGAGCGGGCGGTGGCGCCGTCGGCAAAGTGGGTGTCCTCCCAGAGGTAGCGCAGCACTTTGACCAGATGGGATTTGCCGCTGCCAAAGAAGCCGCTGACCCAGACGGCGTTTTGCTCCGCTTTTCCCAGACCGCCGAGGTAGGCCTTGAGCACCCGCTCCATTCCGCGCGCGTATTCGCCATCGCAGACAAAGTTCTGCAGCTCGAAACGGAGCGTCTTGATCTGCCCCTCATCGTGGCCGATTTCGGAAACTTTCGAGACACCGTTGTTGAGTAGCTCAAGCGTGGTGGGATCACGGAAATAAAGTTCGCGATTGCTTGTGGGTAGGCTCATGGGGTGATGAAACTCTCGGTTGTGGTGATGGGTACGGCCATGTAGTTGAAGCCGTCGCGCGCATCCATGAAGCGATAGACATTGCCGGCGTATTCGCCGGGAAAAAAGACCAGAAGGCGACCGCGCACGCTGTCTTCAACGTGCTCAATCAGGCGGGAGACGCGCATGAAGTCGAACAGTGAAGCCAGGCCGGTGACGGCTACGACGCTGGCCCCATTCGCATCCTCGCCGGCGCACGCCTGACGTACCCGCTCAACGGCCAGGTCTTCGAGTTCGCTGTTGGCACTGAAATGCTCGGGTTCCGCGAAGATGGCTTCGCGGTATTCGTGAGCCGCAATCCATTGCGGGAGCAGGCTGGTGAGGTCAACGGTGGTCCATCCGTGGTTTGCCTCAAGCGTGTGAGTTTCAAACTTCGGGAGCTGTGCCCGCACCCGCCGTTCTTCCGCCGGCGGATAAACCGCGAACCAGACGCGCTGCTTGCCCGACATGTTGGCCGACCAGGGCAGACGCACCTGGCGGGAGTAGTTGGCAAGTAGACGGTCGATGGCGCTCATGAGGTTTGATTGTGGAATTTAGCGATGTGCGCAGCGAGGTGCGGGAAGCTCATTTCAACGACTTCACCCACCGCGCGCAGGTTGAGCAGACCGGCCCGATGGGCCTCCTGACCCAAGGCTCTGGCGCGGTCGGCGTTCAGATCAAGGAGAGCGCACCAGGGATTGGAGAAGACCGCCGCACCGTGATAGCCGGCGATATCGCCAAGGAACAAGGCCATGGCGACGGCCACGGCCGTGGGCTTGATGCGCTGGCGGGTCTTGTTCGCGCGGCCGGTGAGGTGCCCGGATTGGGTCCACGAGGAAGCGGCATGCCGTGCGGTCTGGTTTCGGCTCAGATCCGAATACTGATTCGGAAACGTGGCTTCAAACGCCTGCGCCAGCCTGGCCGTTTCAACCCGTTCGCCTTCCGCTGCGTCCATGACGGGCTGTGTGGTGGCTCTGAACAGGGGATCACGCGCCCAGGCCACTTGCAGGGCAAGGAGTGGCAGGCTGTCGGGGTCGATGGCGTGGAGCTTGCGCAGCAGTCCAAAAACAGGCCTTGCCTCATCGAGCGCATACAGCTCGCGAAGGCGCCGCAGCGACTCCTTGCGGGTGCTATCGGTGTTCTTGCCCAGCACGTTTCGATCAAGAATGGCCTCGCGGTAATCGAGGGCGCCGGAGCCGACAGGAACGGCAGTCAGTACCGCTTCAAGCTCCGCCAGCATCATGGTCCGGCTGATATGCGCGCCGCCGGAAGAGAACTTGAGGCCGAATGTTTCCAATGCGGGCGAGGCGGCGGGAAAGCTGGGTGAGGAGAGGTTACTGGCTGGCACTATTTTATATCCGCAAAAAAACACAAGACATTCCCATATTACATATTGACTGCTTGTCGTTCGGGTGGCGACCGCTTGCGCTCGCCCTCGGAATACGGCGGTGGCTGATCCTGGATTGTAATGCCGCGTAAGTATAGGCATTTCAACCGCGCGAACCCAAGTATCTTTGGCCTCCATACCCCAGTCCAATGACCTTTTTTGGCCTTCGATTTCCTGACAGAATCTGTATTACGTCTTTCCCTTGGCTTAACGGCCAGCGGCGGCTTTCTGGTAGAGAAAATCCAGGCCACCCCAAAGCAGGTATTCCTGCTTTGGCGATCTCCTCAATCAACTGTTTGAGTTGCCTGATTTCCATCATGGCTTGGCGGATTCAAGCCGGATGCGAAACCGGTCCCAAATGTGTCGACCGCCAGTCCACCGCCAGTGTACCCATCATGCCAAATTGAAGTATTGCCGAAACGCTGTCGACCTGCAGTCCAACTCCAGGAAACCTCGCCACAGATCGACCGATACGGCATCCCGAATTGCGCCCGAAAAGTTTCTTTTTCGCCGCCAAAATCGTGATCGCGATTGCTACCATCCTCATCGCATCTGTGCCCGCCGCAGCCTTGACGTGGCTTTCCTAGCTGGGGAGAGGAAATAATCAGCATTAAGGCAACACGTGAACAATCGCGGCGCAGGGCGTGCGCGATATTTGAGCAGCATCTTGAGAGTGTCAGGGGCAACCCTGTGCAGTAGATAAGCAGTCGGGCGGGCGCTCGTCTGCATTTTTGAAGCTTCCCCTCTGAACAGAGACGGGCAGCGAAAGTAACACCGGAAGCCTTGCGCAATGCGGGTTTCCGACAGGCCGGTGCCGCGTGAAAACGCGTGACACCCTACAAATTGTCCCGTCATCGACCGAGGATGGGCCTACAGCTCGCTCACGCCTGGTGAGCCTGCCTGCCACGACCGGCAGCCCGTAGGACGACGACGCTGGATACGACATGCCGCTGGCCACTTCTGGTCAGCGCCTTCCCCATGGCCTGCCTGCACGGCATCCGCGCCCGCAGCGCGTGAAACCAACACTCACCACTCGACTTCGGTCTTGCGGCAGGCCCGGGAATTCCTCACGGCGGTCAGTCCGCTACACCCATTTCACCTGCATTACCCGTTGCACCCGACTCACCCGTAGCACTCGAATTTCGTCATTCACCACCCCATGCCAATCAAGGAGATATCTATGGGAAGCCGTAACTTCGATCTTGGTACTCGTGACATGAAGGCCGCCGGCCGCGTCGCACTGGAAGAAGGGATGCGCTCGTTCTCGAGCATCGACACCATGGCTGATCGCTGGAACCTGTTTGTGGACTATGTCCGGGAACACCATGCCATCGGCCGCATGGAGATCATTACGGTCGACGTCGTCATTGCCTATGGTCAGTCGCTGTCGGACCGGGTCGATGATGGCGATCTGGAGCCGGCCACCGCACAGAATTATGTCAGTGCCGTGAACCGCGTTCTCGAGATCGCCCGGGGCGATCGCCATGTGTCCGTGTCACCCACCCGCGACTGCGGTATTCCATTACGCACCGGCATCGCCATGGATAGCCAGGTCGTAAGCACCAACGAGCATTTCAACTGGCTGTCCAACGTCGACAAGCTGACCAAGATTTTGCTTCGGTTGCAGCGGGCCTATGGACTGCGCTTCGAGGAGTCGGCGAAATTCGATTCGCGCGATGCCGACGCCTATATCGCTGCGCAGATACTGCCGGTCATCAATGGCACGAAAGGGGGCCGTCGGCGGGAGATCCCGATATGTACGAGCGCGCAGACGCAAATCCTTCGTGCGGCTAAAGCCTACCAGGGAAGGCATCACTCGCTGGTTCCCCCGGACATGACCTATGCCGAGTTCCGCCGCCACTGCTACCGGATCGCGACGGCACTCGCCATCCGCTTTCACCGCGAGCGCCATACCTATGCCTGCCTGCGCTACAAATGGCAGATGGGCGCCGAGTGCCCGGTCATGGCCGGCATCCCGCATGGCGATCCGCATCACGAGTGGCTGGCCCTCCAGCTCCAGATACATGTGTCGGAGGCCAAAGAGCGAGATCAGGCGGTGCGCGCCCAGATTGCCCAGGAACTCGGCCATAACCGCGTCGAAGTTTCCAATGCCTACCTTGGCTGATCAGGTTCGGCGACGGGCGCACGTGTATGTCGCCCATGGCGGGAAAACCAACCGGCGCCAGCAGGTGGACCGGTTGGTCATCGTGGTCGACTGGATGCAGGCGCAGTTCCAACTGACCGGGCTCGCTCAAGTCGGCAAGCGGCAGGTCATCGACTACTGGAAGGCGCATCGGGACATGGCGCCGGCCACGGCCTATGCTTACTGGCTCGCGCTCAAGGTATTGTGGGGTTGGCTGGGGAGGGCAGAGGATCCGCCGATTCCTTTCGCAAAATAGTATTGGCATCCAAATCCTGTTGGGCATCGGACCGACGGGCTCGTACACTTCTGCGAATGGCGCTCGGCATCAACTTGATACCTATCTCGAAGGCCGATACATCATCCGCTGGCTTTGCGTTGAGCGCCAACTGGTGGCGGTCTTCGGCTTTGGATCGAAGTTGCGCCAATTGAACTTCTTCGGTCATGCGTTCGAGTTCAATGGCTACCATACCTGGCACCGGTTGCTTCTCATTGCGACATAGCCTTGCTATGGCTTTGACTATGTCTTCGTGAGAGGCCACCGCTTCGATTCGCAAGGCTTCTTCTTCATCCTCCGGGACCCATGTGACGATGCCACTCGGCCGCTTGCGACGGCGCTTGCCTTGGATGGAGGAGAAGTGGCCAGATGCAGCAGCAACTATCTGACGCTTGCTGGATACTGCTGCTTCTTTCTCTTCTTCTTTCCTTTCTAGGGGCTCCCTGATCGGGTTTCGGCTCTGGTCCCGATTTGGGGATTGCCGGCTTTCCGAAATCGGGACGTCGGGATCGCCGGAGTCCGAGTTCATCATGCTGTGGCCGAGGGAGGCAGCTATCGCGACAGCATCGAGGGAGAACTCATAGGATCGCTGAATGTTGAATGGCCCAAGCGTTCGCCGCTCATGGCGCTTGAGCCAGCCGGCTTCGACCAATATCCGCAAGGCATTATCGACGGAGTTTCTTCCCACCAGGCCCTCAAGGTCAGCAAGGATGCGTGCACGCGAGGCAACAGGTCGGCCGGGCGTGTCCTGTGCTCTGTCCAGGAAATCGATTTCAGCCATGACTATCGCGGCGTCTCGGCCGATGGTTCGGACTGCCCATTCCCACACCTGAATGAAGCGGCCGCCCAGCGGGTGAGGAATACGGGATGCCCTCACTTCGCAGCTTCTTTTTTGGGTCGGCCGCGGCGCCGTGGTGGTGAAGCGGCTTGGGCAATGGTTTCCGTGACGCCCAAAGAGGGGCCGCCGAGGCCGTCAACCCATGACTCGATATCGACACGCCGATATCTGACGGATCGCCCGGCCTTGACCGGCGAGGGCCATCCCGCCGGTGCGGGTCGATAACCATAGAGCCATTTCGCCAATGTCTTCGGCGCAAAGCCCACGAGGGCCGCGGCTTGGCCGATCGTCAGAAGCAGCGGGAGGTTCGATGATTCCATTCCTCCATGCTACGAAATTCAATTGCGAAATTGAGGGCTATAAGCGCACAAAACCGGCACGTTTCGGAGCCCGCAGGAGACCCATTTGAGGTATGACGAGGTCCGTAAAATTACTCGAACAATTCAGCGTGGGTTCCGCTGCGCAAGGAACTTAGCGCTTATCCAGACTTGCAGCGCAGCGTTATCGCGTGGCTTAAAACTGGTAGCCCTGGGCGAGCCAATAGTGCCAGTCGCCGACAGCCTCCTTGGTGTCCTGATCCTTTGACATGGACTCCAGCTGCGCCAGCGGTACGGCAAGGGAATCGTCGCCATGGCTGATCATGACGAACATTTCCGACTCACATTCCTCTTCGGGAGCCATGCCCAATACGTCTACCACTTGCCCCACCTTGAGCGGAGAAATGGCACGCCTGGCCTTGCAACGGGCTTTGAAAGGGACAGCCAGTTTCCCTTCCAGATAGTAGTACCAGCCCATGGCCCGTTCGATCTCGTCGTAAGCATCAACAACAGCCTCCATGGCAATGCGGTGCTCGCGAGCTTCGTCCTCTTTCACGTGCTTGACCATCAGTGCACCGTCGGCGGAGCGCCGTTCGCGCCGCAGCACTTCTTGAACTTCTTGCCGCTACCGCAGGGGCAGGGTTCGTTACGTCCGATTTTCGGGCCGCCGCGAACGACCTGCGGGAACTCCTTCTGCCTGCCGCGATGGTGATAGTCGTCGCTGAGCAGTGCAGCCGGTTGGTTGACGCGCTTCTCTTTCCAATAGGCGTGGATTCTCACGAGGGAGGGTTCGATTTCGTTCATCCATCTCTCGGCATCGCCACCGCTCTTGGTAAGGTCGATACCCTCGTCGGTACCGAGTCGAAAGAACGGCGTGAACCATGTCGGCTGCCCAATGGATAGCAGGCTCCACGCATCTTCGTTGAACATGAAGCCGGTAATGAAGCCTTCACTCCACTCGGCGGCACCCCATTGAATTGCCCGCCAGAAGATCGGCTCGAACGAGGCCGGGTCAGTGTTGAACGTGGTATTCACGGAGTTGTAGAGCCGCAGGATGAGCGACATGGTCTGGCTCGCTTGCGCTTCGTTCTCGAAGTCAGCCTCAGCCTTCCCCTCTTCGAGGTCCCACACCCAAGGTAGCCATTCAGAGGGAGGTACCATGCGGGGGCCAATGGCGATGGCGGTCAGGAAGCCCTCCAGCGTCGAGACATCCATCGCCGTATCTTCATTCGCCTCGCTGCCAAGAAACTCGTCAAGTTCGACAAGCTCGGCCTCTGAGAGGGACTGATTCAGCACGGTCATCGGAAGCCTCTCCGACGGCGAGCCGATCAGCGAGTCTATTCCTTCCTCACTGATGGTCTTCAGCACCTCGTCGAGTGCGCCTTGGTCGGTCGCAAAAGGATCATCCCATACGCTGGAGTTGCCGTATTCATCGATTACTTCCAGGAGCCAGCCGCCTTCGCCGTCTCCGTATATGTCGACCTGAACGGTCTTGCCATCCCGCGTCATGGATTGACAGAGCGGTGAGTAGCGTGGTGAGTCGTCGGGTTCAGTCATCTGTAGCGGGCATTCGATGCGAAGGGGATTCCGCAGAGTTACCTCGCAGGCGACGGCTGCTTCATCGAAACGAAGGCGATGCAGTTCACGAAATTCCAAACCGCCAGTATCACGTACTTGTCGGTTTCTTCCGTGACAACGCGCTTCAGCCAGCTCATGGTCTCCATCTGAACATAGGCCAGCAAGTCTTTCTCAGGATGATCTTCAACGTACTGTTGGATCGACTGGTTTCGCAGGCTTTCGGCCAGGTCACTGCCAAATTTGACGATGCCGACAAAGCGCTGCGATTGACGGTCCAGTTCATCTTCGGTAATGACGGGCCACGTCAGGCCGGATTCCTTCATGGCCCGAAAGCAAATGAACAGCATGTCGAGTGCAAAGCCAACCTTGTCCATCGATACGCCCAGCCGCGCGAGGACGAGCGCGGAACCGAGCAGGTTCGGTTGAACGCGAAACAGTTCATCGGCAAGCAGTTCTTTCTGCTTGTCATCCATGGCCTTGACTGCGGCGACGGCTTGAAGCAACGCATTACGCGGAATTCGGCTCATGCGGTCTTTTCATTTTCATCTTGCTCAGCGGGAACAAAGGGGATCAGGCCCTTGGCAAAGGCCACTCGTTGCAATTCGATGGGCAGGCCGCGAACATCGACAATCAGGCCATTCACCTGAACCATCCACGCCAAGGGATTACTGGACAGTCGACTGGGCAAGGTCCATTCGGGAGACATCGGGCCCATCTTGAGTAAGTCGCGGATTTCCTTGGACTTGGCCTGCCCGGTGCTTTCTCCGACGCCGAAATGCTGGTAGATGAGCTTCGATTTGCAGTGCGGGGTTTGCGAGGGATCGTCAAGGAAATTGACCCTGCCCACGGCATGAACGGCAGCCGCCGCCCAAACATTTTCCTTGCCTCTCACCAATGGTGACGGTCGCTTTCGTGCCAAGGCTCCAACGACCTGGTGAATCGCCTGGCGATATTCTTCGTTGAGATGCTGCGCGGCGAAGGCGTCGACCAAGATTGTGATGGCGGCGAACTTCTCGGCCATGGCTTTCGGGATCTTTTGGGACATGATGACGGGAGCGCAGATGGGTGGCACATTTTCGCCGATCAGACGGCCAAAACCAAGCTATCCGTGCCGACATAATCGGGAAACGCGGGCCGACCCTCATGCCCGATCCGCCACTAGCAAAGTGGTGAATTGAGTCACTGCCCCCCCGCCTTCATCGCCCCAAAGCCGACATCAGTCACCAATTCCGGATAGCCCTGGGTCCTTTGCAGCTACGGCACAGTCGGCTGAGCTGAGACAAAACGGGGACGGAAAACGAGGATAAGAGCAGGGTACAACGGGGACAATACGGGGACAATGATTGTCCCCGTGGCGAGAATAGTCAGGAACATCACGTTACCTTGGATTGAAATGGCATAAAAGTAAAAAACCCGCACAGCCTTGCGCTGTGCGGGTTTTCACGTTCTGGCGGAGACGCAGGGATTCGAACCCTGGATCCAGGTTTTGCCCAGATGCGCCCTTAGCAGGGGCGTGCCTTCGACCACTCGGCCACGTCTCCGAAAACGGCGTTGATCACGAACTTCGCCGCCGTTTGCAGGGGGCGGAGTATACCCGAATCGACCTTTGCTGTTGGCAAAAGCGCGGCAAGGGCCGCGGCGCCTAGCGAGTGCCCGCTAGCCGCGCAGGGTGATCTGCGGCCAACCGCGCTGGGCAGCGATGCGGGCCAGGGTTGCGTCGGCATCGACCGCGACTGGATGCGTGACCTTCTCCAGCAGGGGCAGGTCGTTGAGCGAGTCGCTGTAGAACCAGCTTTGTTCGAAACTGCCCAGCCACAGGCCGAGCGATTCGAGCCAGGCGTCGACGCGGACGATCTTGCCTTCGCGGAACGACGGCGTGCCGCGCGGCTGGCCGGTGAAGCGGCCGTTTTCCTGTGCCGGTATGGTGGCGATCAGGTGCGGGATGTCGAACTCGCGCGCGATGGGTCCGGTGACGAAGCTGTTGGTGGCAGTGACGATGGCGAGCAGGTCACCGGCAGCGGCATGCTTCGCCACCAGCACGCGCGCCGCGGCGCTGATCAGCGGCCGGATGCGGGTGTCGATGAATTCGCGGTGCCAGGCGTCGAGTTCGCTGCGCGCATGGCGCGACAGCGGGGCGAGCTGGAAATCGAGGAAGGCATGGATGTCCAGCGTGCCGGCCTTGTATTGCTCGTAGAACTCCAAGTTGCGCGCTTCGTGCACTTCGCGGTCGAGCACGCCCTTGCCGATGAGGAATTGCGCCCACTCGAAATCGGAGTCGCCGGCGAGGAGGGTATTGTCGAGGTCGAACAGGGCGAGTTTCATGGCTTGCCGCCGGGCCGCCCCAAGGCAGCCGCTCCAATGGCCTGCGAGCATCGCGAGCCGTGGTTATCCCTTCTCTTGGAGAAGGGGGTGGGGGATAAGTCGTTCATGGTTTGTCCAGGTCAAGTGAGGTCTGCATCAATTCGCGCAACAGGGGCAGGGTGGGTGGGCGCTTCTGTTCGAGCGAGGCGCGGTCCAGGCTGTTGAGCATGGCCATCAGCGAGGGCAGGTCGCGGCGGCCGTGGCGCAGCAGGTAGTGCACCACGCCGGCGTCCATCAGCATGCCGCGCTCGATGGCGTGGCGGCGCAGGGCAGCCGCCTTTTCCTCATCCGACAGCGACTGGATTTCGTAGATCAATGCCTGGCCGATGCGGGTCCGCAGGTCTTCGCGCAACTGCTGCCGCAGCGGCGGCTCGCTGCCGGCCAGCAACAGGGCCAGGCCGAGAAAACGCGCGGCATTGAAGGCGCGAAACAGGGCGATCTGGGCCTCGGCCGTCAGCTCCTCGACGTCGTCGATCACCAACAGGCTGCCGGGGGCGAGCGTAAATTCGGTGCCGGCCTCCGTGCCGTGCACAAACACCAGCGGCCGTTGCGCCTGCGCGGCCTCCGCGGTGGCTGCCAGCAGGTGGCTCTTGCCGCAGCCGGGCGGCCCCCACAGGTACAAGGCCTCGAAACTGCGCGGGTCGCCGAGGCTGCGCAGACGCGCCACCAACTCGGTATTGGCGCCGACCACGAAGTTGTCCAGCGTGGGCGGCTGTTCGGGCTTGAGATCCAGCAGCAACTGCCGTTGCGACTTGTCCATCTACCGACCCTGATAGAAGCGGCTGGCCAAATATAAGGCGCGCACCTCGCGCAAGCCGACCAGTAGCGCAGCCGAGGCCGGCAGCGCGGCGAGGACGCCGAAGAAGCCGAAAATCTGGCCGAAGGCCATCAAGGCAAAGATGACGGCCAGCGGGTGCAGGCCGATGCGTTCGCCGACCAGAAACGGGGTCAGCAGGAAGCCTTCCAGGACCTGCCCGATGCCATACACGATCAGCACGGCGACGATCGGCCCCCAGCCGGCGAACTGAAGCGTGGCGACCAGCGAGGCCAGGATCAGGCCGGTGGCGAATCCCAGATAGGGAATGAAGATCAGCAGGCCGGTGACGACGCCGATCGACAGCGCCGAGGGAATGTCGATCAGCCACAAGGCCAGGCTGTAATACACCGCGAGGATCGCCATGACCAGGATCTGGCCGCGCAGATACTGGGAAAGCACGGCATCGATGTCGTTCGCCACGCTCACCAGCTTGGCGTGCCAGGGACGCGGAACCATGTTGGCCACGCGGCCGATCAGGCCGTGCCAGTCGAGCAGCAGGTAGAACATCACCACCGGCGCCAGCATCATGTTGATGGCCAGCCCGACCAGCGCCACGCCGCCGATCTTGAGCGAGCTGTAGATCCGTTCGAGTATCGCCTGCACGGTATCCCAGTTGCCGGCGGCAAGCTTCTGCAGCGAGGCTGGATCGAAGCGCAGGCGCAGTCCGAAGTGCTGCCGCAGCCAGGGTGCCAGCTTCTCGTTGGCCAGCGCCATGGCTTCCGGCGTGCGTGCCGCGAGCACTGCGGCTTCTTCGTAGAGCAGCGGCAGGATGATCAGGATCAGGCCGGCGGCCAGCGCGGCCAGCGCCAGCATGACCAGCACCACCGCCAGCACGCGTGGTACGCCCCAGCGGGTGACGCGGTCGGTGACCGGATTGCAGATGTAGGCGAGGATGCCGGCCAGCAGGAAAGGCGTGAGTATCGGCGAGAGCGCGTAGAGCAGCGCGAGAATCGCCAGCCCGGCCGCGATCCACAAAGTGGCTTGCAGCCGGTCGCTGCGCGTGGCATCGGGTGGCGAGATCATTTCCGGTAAAATTCAGTGCTTGGCCGTGATTGGCAGCGCGGATTATCGCCGATCCGGCGCCAAACCGCGCTGCTGTCCCTCATTCCGCCCGCGTCTCCAAGGACTTCATCTTGACTGCTCCCAGCCCTGCTTCCAGCCCGCTTACCTACCGCGATGCCGGTGTCGATATCGATGCCGGCGATGCCTTGGTGGAACGCATCAAACCCGCGGCCAAACGCACCATGCGGCCGGAAGTGCTGGCCGGCATCGGCGGCTTCGGCGCGCTGTTCGAGATCTCGAAGAAATACCGCGAGCCGGTGCTGGTGTCCGGCACCGACGGCGTCGGCACCAAACTCAAGCTGGCCTTCCAGTGGAACCGTCACGACACGGTGGGCCAGGACCTGGTGGCGATGAGCGTCAATGACATACTGGTGCAGGGTGCCGAGCCGCTGTTCTTTCTCGACTACTTCGCCTGCGGCCGGCTCGACGTGAACACTGCCGCGACGGTGGTCGAAGGCATTGCCAAGGGCTGCGAGATGGCCGGCTGCGCGCTGATCGGCGGCGAGACTGCGGAAATGCCCAGCATGTATCCCGATGGCGAATACGACCTGGCCGGCTTCGCCGTTGGCGCCGTGGAAAAATCGGCGATCATCGACGGCAAGTCGATCCGGCCGGGCGATGTGGTGCTCGGCCTGGGTTCCTCCGGCGCGCACTCCAACGGTTATTCGCTGATCCGCAAGATCCTGGAGCGGGCGCAGCCCGATCTGGCGCAGGACATGGGTGGCGTGCCGCTGGCCGACGCGATCATCGCGCCGACGCGGATCTACGTCAGATCGCTGCTGGCGCTGATGCAGGCAATGCCGGTGAAGGGCATGGCGCATATCACCGGCGGCGGCCTGACGGAGAATATTCCGCGGGTGCTGGGCGAACACCTGACGGCCCTCATCGAGCGCGAGCGCTGGCCGCTGCCGCCGCTGTTCCAGTGGCTGCAACAACAGGGGCAGGTGGCCGATGCCGAGATGCATCGCGTCTTCAATTGCGGCATCGGCATGGTGGTGATCGTCGCCGAGGCGGATGCCGGCGCGGCGATGCAATTGCTGGCCGCGGCGGGCGAGACCGTGCACAGCATCGGTCGCGTCGCGGCGCGCGGCGCCGGGCAGGCGCAGACCATCGTCGTATGAGGGCAGCGGGCGCCGGTCGCCGTAGCACCAGCGCCGACTCTTAAACGGACAGGTGGGCTTCGACGGCGGCCAGCACGGCGGCCGTTGGGTTCGACGCCAGCGGATCGACGATCGTCAGATCGTCCATGCTCTTGAGCCAGGTCAGTTGCCGCTTGGCGAACTGGCGCGTGGCGAAGACGCCGCGGTCGCGCAACTCGGCCGCCGGCAGCCGCCCTTCGAGCATTTCCCACACCTGGCGATAGCCGACGCAGCGCATCGAGGGCAGCTCGGGATCGAGCCGGTACTTCTGCCGCAGCGTCAGCACTTCGTCGACCAGTCCGGCTTTCAGCATGGCGTCGAAGCGCTGTTCGATGCGGCGGTGCAGTGCGCCGCGATCCTCCGGCATCAAGGCCAGCGTCAGGCTGCGGAAGGGCAGGGAAGCGGTCTTCTGTTCGGCAAAGAAACTGCCCAGGGTGCGGCCGCTGAGGCGCACTACTTCGATGGCGCGCTGGATGCGCTGGGCGTCGGTCGGCTTCAGGCGCGCGGCGGTCTCCGGGTCGAGTCGCGCCAGTTCCGCGTGCAGGGCCGGCCAGCCGCGCGCGGCGGCTTCCGCATCGATCTCGCTGCGCAGTGCGTCGTCCGCCTGCGGCAGGTCGGCCAGGCCGGAGCGCAGCGCCTTGACATAGAGCATGGTGCCGCCGACCAGCAGCGGAATGCGGCCGGCGGCCGTGATCGCCGCCATCTCGCGCAGGGCGTCGGCGCGGAATGCCGCCGCCGAATAGCGCTGCTCCGGCGTGATCAGGTCGATCAGCCGGTGCGGAAAGCGCGCCAGCGTCGCGGCGTCCGGCTTGGCGGTGCCGATGTCCATGTCGCAAAACACCTGCGCCGAATCGACGCTGACGATGTCGCAAGGCAGGCGCGTCGCCAGTTCGAAGGCCAGCGCGGTCTTGCCGCTGGCGGTGGGGCCGATCAATAGAATTGCCGGTGCTTGAAGCATAAAGGGGTGGTTTCGCGGTCTTGGACGCTGTAGTCTAGCGGGTCGGAATGATACGTCGCCGATCGCCCCGCAGGCAGGAGGAAATGGGAATGCAAGTGCTGAAACACCTAAGGCTGGGCCTCGCGCTGCTGTTGCTGTTGGAGGTCTCGGCGGTCAATGCCCAGGTGAGAAATCTCAAGGCCGAGCCAGCGGCGCCTGCCGACCTGTCGCGTCCCGTGGTGGATGCCGTCAAGCCGCCGCCGCCGACCATTGCCGACCTGGTCTTGCTGCTGCAAAGCTACACGCCCGATCCGGCGCGGATCGACAGCTTGCGCGCCGAGATGGAGGTGGCTGTTGCCGAGACCGACGACCGGGGGCAGTTGGCGATCGCCTGGCACAGGAAGGCGCTCGCGGCCGGAGAACTTCACGAAGTCGAGCGGCGTGGCGAGTTCCTCGCCAAGGCCATCGAATATGCACGGGGGATCAAGAGCGAGAATCTTGGCGGTATCGGCAGCTCTCTGCGCGTCAGATCGGAGTACGCCGGCAACCTCGCGTTGGCCGCGGGCGTGACGGCGGCGCTCGACAGCTATACCGAGTTCGTGGGCGAACTCGAAAAGGGCCCGCCCAACGGCTTTCTGATCACCGCCTACTGTCAGATGGCGGGCTACTACCTCCACCTGGGCGACATCGAGCGTGCCAAAGCGGCGCACGGCAAGGCCGAGACGATCTTCAAGCGGCTTGCGCAGCGGCCCCGGGCAGCGCTCAACCTGCCGTCCTGGTCCAAGCAGATCGAGACCACTCGCGGCGCCATTTTGCGGCGGGAGGGCCACATCGAGGAAGAGGAACGCGCTTTTCTGGCAGCCTTGCGCCAGGCCGGGGACCAGATTGATCAACTGGATACGCGCCGCGAGGCCGGGAAGTGGGTGCCGCCCGCCAGCCGCACCGAGGAAGGCGCGGACTCCACGCGCATCTACCTGGCACAGACCCTGACGGCGCAAGGGCGTCTCGACGAGGCGGAACTGCTGTTGCGCGAGGTGCTGAAGCGTTCCTTGGCACGCGACGGCCGCAATTCCCCTACCGTCGGACGTGCCCTGTCGGTGCTGCACAATGTTTTCTCCAACCGCGGGCGCTACGCGGAGGCCCTGGTACTGGCCGAGTGGGCGGACAAGGCCCTGGCCGAGGCCGGCATTGCGGAGCGTGCCCCGGTGCGTTTGAATGCCCGCATCGGCCTGGCCAATGCGCTCGGCACCGTCAATCGGTTCGGCGAGGCCGCAATCCTGATCGACCAGATTCGCAGCAAACTGACCGACGACACCCGCCTCGAGGAAGGCTTCGCCCAGGGCACGCTGAGTTCGATTCGTACTTTCAATGCGGTCGGACGGGTGTCCGACGCGCTGCGCGATGGCGACAACCTGCTTGCCAAGCACACCAAGAGCTTTGGCCCCGACCACTACTACACCGCCGAGGCCCGCGCCTATCGCGCCATGGCGCTGCATCGCGCCGGCCGGGTAGACGAAGCGCGCAAGGAGTTCGAGCGCGCGATTGCCGTGCTGATCGATCCGGCCCGGTCGATCGGCAAGCAGAAAACCAGCGTCGCCAGAACCTACCGCCTGCGCTACATCCTGAACGAATACCTCGTGCTCCTGGTCGGACGCAAGGGAACCGGCAGCGAGAAGGACACCGCGGAAGCCTTCCGCGTCGCCGACGTGGCACGTTGGCAGAGCGTGCAGAAGGCCGTCACCGGATCGGCCCTGCGCGCGGCGGCCGGCAGTTCCGAACTCGGTGCGCGGATCAAGAAAGTGCAGGATGCCGACGACGAACTCGAAGCCGTCTACAAGAACCTGATCAGCCAGCGTTCCGCGCCACCGGAGCGGCAACTGCCGGCCGTGATCGCGGCCATGGAAGGCCGCATCGCCATGCTGCAAAAGGAACAGCAAAGCGACCTGGCCGAAATTCGCCGCCAGTTTCCGCAATACGACGCGCTGGTCAGCCCGCGTCCGGCCGACCTGGCGACCGCCCGCAAGGCGTTGCGGCCCGATGAGGCGCTGCTGTCGATCTACGTTACGCCGGCCGGCAGCTACGTCTGGGCCACGGGGACGGATGGAGCGTTGCGTTTCCACTTCAGTTCGCTCCCAGCCTCCTGGGTCGGCGCGATGGTCAAGCGTCTGCGCGATTCGGTCGATCTGTCGGGCATGGGCCCCGAGCAGATGCGCTTTGATCTCGAAGCCGGATCGGCCCTGTACCAGGAATTGCTGGCGCCGGTGCAGGGCGCCTGGGAGAAAGCCGATACGCTGCTGGTGGTGGCCAACGAGGCCCTGGGGCAGATTCCTTTCTCGCTGTTGCCGACCGGAAATGTTGCGCCGGGCAAGGCTGAGCCCGGTCTGCCGATGTCGCAGTATCGGCAAACGCCGTGGCTGGCGCGCAAGGTCGCGATCGCCTATGTGCCCTCGATCAGCGCCCTGGTGACCCTGCGTTCCATGCCGGCGATCAAGGAGCAGCGCGATCCCTTTATCGGTTTTGGCGATCCGGACTTCGGCAGCCACGACACCGCGGCCGAAAAAACGGCGGCGAGTCCGGGCGGAAATCGAAGCAGAGGCAAAGCCAAAGGCGCGCGCGGCATGCGCAACCTCACGGTCAGCCATGCGCCGAAGTGGGACGAAAACATCACCAGCGCCGAAGCGATTCCCGCTGCGCCTCCCGCCCAGCAGGGAACGCCGATGCTGGTGCCTCTGCCGGACACGCGCGACGAGATTCTCGCGATCGGTACCGCGCTGGGCGCCAACCTGCCGACGCATACTTTCTTCGGCGATCAGGCCAACCGCAAGAACGTGCTGGAAGCCGATCTGAAGAAGCATCGCGTGGTCGCCTTCGCCACACACGGCCTGATTGCCGGCGATCTGCCGGGACTCGACCAGCCGGCGCTGGCGCTGGCGCCACAGCCCGGCCGCGATATCTATGACGGCCTGCTGAAGCTGGACGACATTCTCAAGCTGTCGATGAACGCCGACCTGGTGGTGCTGTCGGCCTGCAACACGGCGGCGGCCGATGGCAGCGGCGCGGAGGCGGTATCCGGTCTCGGCCGCGGCTTCTTCTATGCCGGCGCGCGTGCCGTGCTGGCCACCCACTGGCCGGTGGAAACCGTTTCGGCGCGGGACCTGGTGACGCAGTTGTTCGAGCGGTATGCCAGGGACGGCAAGATGACCCGCGCCATGGCGCTGCGGCGGGCGATGCTGGAACTGATCGACAGGGGCGTGGCGCGGGATGAACGCGGCAAGGCGGAGTATTCCTACGCTCATCCGGCTTTTTGGGCGCCTTATGCGCTGTATGGCGATCCGGGACGGTAAGGGTCTGTTGTTCGCCAACGCGGGCTGATCGGGTGCGCGCTATGCGTGCCGGGTCGCCGCCCGGCGTCGGACCGTAAGCCTCTGCCGGCGAATGCCCCGCAATTTTCCGATAGCAGCGATAATCCAGCCCGGCTCGATTTTCGGTGTTGAACGCAAGCGATGCTGCTGCTTGAACTTGTCCTCCTGTTATTGCTTGCGTCGGTCGCCCTTGGCTGGGTGGCTCGTCACTTCAAGTTTCCCTATCCGATAGCGCTGGTTGCGGGCGGCGCGTTGCTGGGACTGATGCCCCGCTTGCCGCAGTTTCCCTTCGATCCTCAGCTCATCCTGGTGGTGGTGCTGCCGCCGATTCTCTATCAGGCGGCGTTGCTGACCTCCTGGAACGACTTCAAGGCAAATATCCGTCCCATCGGCCTGCTGGCCATCGGCTTGGTCATCGTCACCACGGTCGCCGTGGGCGCCGCGCTGAAACTGATGGTCCCCGACGTTCCCTGGGCGGCCGCCTTCGTCCTCGGTGCCATCGTTTCTCCGCCCGATGCCGTGGCAGCCACGGCCATTCTCGCCCGCCTCAACATACCGAGACGCATGGTCACCATTCTTGAGGGCGAAAGCCTGGTGAACGATGCTTCCGGGCTCGTGCTGTACAAGTTTGCGATTGCCGCCGTATTGACCGGCACATTCTCGCTGGCCGATGCCGGCACCCAGTTTGTCGTCGTGTCGGCCGGCGGTATTGCGCTCGGCATCGTCCTGGCATTCGTGTACATATCCATTCACCGCCATCTCGGCGATCCGTTCATCGAGGTGCTGACCACGCTGACGATTCCCTATGCCGCCTACATCGTCGCCGAATCCGTGCACGTGTCCGGCGTGCTCGCGGTCGTGGCGGCCGGTCTGGTGCGCGGACGCTATTCGCCCGAGCTGGTCTCCGCCGAGATGCGGATCATCGCCCGCTCGGTATGGAACCTGCTGGTGTTTCTGCTGAACAGCCTGATCTTCATGCTGATCGGCATGCAGATGTCCGACGTGGTGGCCGGCCTGGTCGGCCGCTACTCGGCAGCGGAGCTGGCTCGCATCGGCTTGTTCGTCAGTACCGTTGCGATCGGCGTGCGTTTCGTCTGGGTCTATCCGGTCGCCTTTTTGCCGCGCTGGCTGAGCGGCAACCTTCGCGAGCAGGAGCCCAAGCCGCGCAAGCGGGAACTCTTCATCATCAGCTGGTGCGGCATGCGTGGCATCGTCTCCTTGGCCGCTGCCCTGGCGCTTCCCCTGACACTGCCGGGAGGGGAGGCGTTTCCCCATCGCGACCTGATCATCTTCCTCACGTTTTTCGTGATTGCCGCGACCCTGGTCGGACAGGGGCTGACGCTGACGTCCCTGATCCGCAAGCTCGAAGTCGGCTCGGACTGGAGTCTGCACGATGAGCAGCAAAGGGTCCGGGCGGCCATGAGCTCAGCGGCCCTCGCCGCGATCGACCGGATGCTGGCGGCCGAAGGGGCGCCGGTTGAATGGGCGGATCAACTCAGGGCGGAAATCGCCGACCGCATCGCCCTGGCCGCACCGGATGGCCTCGAACTCACGCCACGTACCGAACTGGTCAAACGCTTGCGGCATGCCGCGATCAAGGCCGAGCGACGGGAACTGATCCGTTTGTGGCGAGACAATGAAATTGGTGACGAGGTGATGCATCACCTCGAGGAAATCCTGGACTATCAGGAAGCCCATTTGTAGGTAGCTGACCCGCTTGCGTGCGGGTCAGCGTCCGCGCATGAACAGCCGGTCGAGCTCCGCCATCGAGAGCTGCACCCAGGTTGGTCGGCCGTGGTTGCACTGGTCGGCGCGTTCGGTCTCCTCCATCTGGCGCAGCAGGGCGTTCATTTCCGGCAGGCTGAGCAGCCGGTGCGCGCGCACCGCGCCGTGACAGGCCATGGTCGCCAGCAGTTCATTGCGTTGCGTTTCGACCACGCGGCTGGCGGGATGCTCGGCCAGTTCCCCAAGTAGCGCGCGCACCAGATCGACCGCATTGCCGCCCGCCAGCAGCGCCGGCAGGCGGCGTACGGCGAGTTCCCTGGGGCCGGCGGCGGCGACGGCGAAACCGAGTTGGGCGAGCGCGTCGGCGTGTTCGCCGGCAGTCGCCATTTCCGCTTCGCTGGCCGACAGCAGCAGCGGCACCAGCAGGGATTGGGTCGCCGGCGGTCCGCCGTCGAGGCTGGTTTTCAGCTTCTCGTAAAGGATGCGTTCGTGCGCCGCATGCATGTCGACCAGCACCAGGCCGCCGGCGTTCTGGGCCAGGATGTAGACGCCGTGCAGCTGGGCGATGGCATAGCCGAGCAGCGGCGCGGCGCCTTGGTCGCGCTCGTCAGGAGTCGGCGCTGGCGCCACGGCGCCGCGCGGCAAGTCGTCCGGGGCGAGCGCTGCGCTTGCCGCAAAGGCGGCGCGGGCGAATTCGAGATAGGGCCGCGCGGCGGGTTCGCCGACGCCGAGGCCGGACTGGCGGGCCTGGAAAAAGGGCGACGGCGCATTTGTCGGTGACGTCATCGGCGGGCTCGCCGCTGCGACGAGCGGCGCGGCCAGCGCACGCTGCAACGCATGGAAGACAAACTGGTGGATGCCGCGTGCGTCGCGAAAGCGCACTTCGGTCTTGGCCGGATGCACGTTGACGTCGACGCCGGCCGGGTCCAGTTCGAGGAACAGCACATAGGCCGGATGCCGTGCGCCGTGCAGGATGTCGGTCCAGGCCTGGCGCGCGGCATGGGTCAGCAGCTTGTCGCGGACATAGCGGCCATTGACGAAGAAGTATTGCTCGTCGCGCGCCGCGCGCGAATACGCCGGCAGTGCGGCCAGGCCGGAAAGCCGCAGCGGCCCGGCCGTGGCGTCGAGCGACCGGGCGTGCGGAAAGAACTCCTCGCCGATGATGTCGCGCGCGCGACGTGGGAAGTCGGCGCTGGCGAGACGGCGTTTCGCGCTGCCGTTGTGACTCAGCGTGAAGGCGACGTCGGGCCGCGCCAGCGCCATGCGGCGCAGCACCTCGTCGCAATGCGCGAATTCGGTGGCCTCGGCTTTGAGGAACTTGCGCCGCGCCGGAGTGTTGAAGTACAGGTCGGCGACCTCGATCACCGTGCCGCCGGCCAGCGCCGCCGGTTCTATTGCGTCGGTCCCGCTGCGAAGACGAAAGGCGTGCGTCTCGGCGGCATGGCGACTGGTCATGGTGACGCGCGCCACCGATGCAATCGAGGCCAGCGCCTCGCCGCGAAAGCCATAGCTGTCGACCCGTTCCAGGTCGTAGAGGCTGGCGATCTTGCTCGTGGCGTGGCGCGCCAGAGCCAGCGGCAGGTCTTCGGGGGCGATGCCGGCGCCGTCGTCGGCGACCCGAATCAGGCGTACGCCGCCCTCTTCGAGCTGCACATCGATCTTTGCCGCACCGGCGTCGAGGCTGTTTTCCAGCAATTCCTTGAGCACCGAGGCCGGGCGCTCGACCACCTCGCCGGCGGCGATCTGGCTGATCAGGAGGTCCGGCAGCGGCTTGATGATTCCCATGGGGGAAGGATTATAGCTTCCGGTAAAATCGCTCCTTTCCTTCCCCCATCGCCCTCACGTGGACCTTCTTGCCCAGTTCATCGACATCATCCTGCATGTAGACAAGTACCTGGCCGCGCTGCTGGCGCAGTATGGCACCTGGATCTACGGCATCCTTTTCGTCATCGTGTTCTGCGAGACGGGCCTGGTGGTGACGCCCTTCCTGCCCGGCGATTCGCTGCTGTTCGTCGCCGGCGCGCTGGCCGCGACCTCGGGCAACAGCAACGGCGGCAGCTTCGACATCAACATCGTGATCGCGGTATTGCTCGCCGCCGCCATTCTTGGCGACAACACCAACTACTGGATCGGGCGCTGGGCCGGCAAGCGCATCCTGGCCTGGGGCGAGAAGTCGCGCTACTTCAACCGCAAGGCATTCGACCTGACGCATGCCTACTACGAGACGCATGGCGGCAAGACCATGCTGGTGGCGCGCTTCATGCCGTTCGTGCGGACCTTTGCGCCGTTTGTCGCCGGGGTGGCCAACATGACCTATCCGCGCTATTTCCTGTTCGACCTGTGCGGCGCTGTGCTCTGGGTGTTCTCGCTGTGCCTCGCCGGCTACTGGTTCGGCAACCTGCCATGGGTCAGGTCCAACCTGTCGCTGATCGTCTTCGGCACCATCGGCCTGTCGCTGCTGCCCCTGGTTCTGGCGTGGCTGCGCCAGCATTTGGCGGCCAAGGCCTCCTGAACATGCGCGTCGCGGCGATGCTGGTCATGCTGGCGCTGGCGGGCTGCGCGCAGGACAAGACGCGTTCGGTCGGCGAGGCCGTAGGCAATTCGGTATCGACCTTCGATCCGAAGCAGATCGGCAAGAGCGACGTCGACCGCGTCGCCGACATCCATCGCCGCGAGATCTTCGCCAGCCTGCGGGTGCTGGCCGAGAAGCTCTACCGGCGCAATCCGCGCGAGTGGAAGAAGGGCGGCCACGCCAGCATCGAGGCCGCGCTCGACCGGCTGCTCGATCCGCGCAACGCCTGGCGCCTGCCCGAGGCGGCGGGCAAGCGCGGCACCGACGCGATCCTGCTGGCGCTGCGCGAGGATTTCGAGGGCGACCGGGTGGCCGTGTTCGTCGCCGGAATGGGCGGCATGCTGAATGCCGCCTTCGAGGAAAAGACCGAATTTTTCATGCTCGACGAACTCGATCCGCAGAAGCTCTACAACAGCGCGCGCAATCTCGAACTGGCGGCCTGGAAACTTGCCACCGCGCGAGCCGCGGGCGGTACGCCGCTGCTGCTGAGCAACGAGATGTCCCTCGCGCTGCAGCCGGCGAACCTGAGCTTCGAACGCGAATTCGGCAAGATGATCGGCAATCTCGACCTGCTGTCCACCCTGATCGCCGACAAGGGTCACCGGACCATTGCCCGGGTTGCGCAAAGCCTTGCCACGGCGGTGTTCCTCCCGGTCGTGGCGCTGCGATGAAGCGCTACGTCATACTCATCTCGGGGCGCGGCAGCAACATGGAGTCGCTGCTCGATGCCGGCCTGCCGGGAAATTGCGCGGCGGTCATCAGCAATCGCCCGGAGGCCGCCGGCCTGGCCGCGGCGGCCAGTCGTGGAGTCGCCACGCGGGCGATCGATCATCGCGGTTTCGCCACGCGCGAGGCATTCGACGCCGATCTGGCCGCCGAGATCGAACGTCATGCGCCCGATCTGGTCTTGCTCGCCGGCTTCATGCGCATACTTACCGACGACTTCGTGCGCCGCTTCGAGGGCCGTCTGCTGAATATCCATCCCTCGCTGCTGCCGCTGTTCCCCGGTGTCAGGACCCACGCCCAGGCGCTGGCTGCCGGGGTGCGGCTGCACGGCTGCAGCGTGCATTTCGTGACGCCGGCGCTCGACGGCGGGCCGATCATCGCGCAGGCGGCGGTGCCGGTGCAGGCCGATGACGACGCCGAGACCCTGGGCCGGCGGGTGCTGGCCGAGGAACATCGCATCTACCCGCGGGTGGCGCGCTGGTTCCTCGATGGCCGCCTGCGCCTGGTTGGCGGCCGGGTATGCCTGGAAGGCGAGACGGCGGTGAGCGGTTCGCTGCATGTGCCGCAAATCGCTTGAGATGCCCCTTGTCCTGGCACTGGTCGCCTCGGCCCTGATTCACGTCGCCGCGTTGGTCGGCCCTGGCTGGGCCCTGCCCGGCAGCGACGAAACCGATCCGCCGCCGACCATCGACGCGGTGCTGGCCAAGCCGCCGCCCCGTCGCGAAGCCGCGCCGGCGACCAGGCCCAAACCTCCGCCAAGCAAGCCGCGCCCGCAGCCGGCGGCGTCGACCCTGGCCGCGGCTGCGCCCACGGCAGCGGCGAGTGTGGCAGCGCCGGGTGCGGCGGCGGAAGAGACGCCGCCCGCCGCGGTAAACCCGGCCGCAACCTCGCCCACCGCCGTATCGCCAGCGCCGACTGTCGAGCCCGCCGCCGCGCCGATGCCGGCACGCACCGCCTTGCCCGGGCGCGGTCGCCTGCGCTATGTCATCACCCGCGGCGAAGGTGGTTTCGTTATCGGCCAGGCGGTGCATAGCTGGGAACATGACGGCTTCACTTACACGCTGAAAAGCATGACCGAGACCACCGGTCTCGCCGCGCTGTTCAAACCGGCACAGGTGTTCCAGAGCAGCCAGGGCGAGGTGACGGCCGAGGGTCTGCAACCGCGCGAGTTCCGCCACGAGCGCGTGGGCGGCATCGACACCGCCCGCTTCGACTGGATGCGCCGCGTGGTCGCCTACGCCGGACGCGAGGACAGCCTTGCCGCCGGCACGCAGGACATGCTTTCGATGTATTACCAACTGGTGTTGCTGGCGCCGAAGGAAGGTGCGCTGGAGATGCCGATCGCCACCGGACGCAAGCTCGAAAGCTACCGCTTCGAGGTCCTCGGCGAAGAAGTCGTGGCCCTGCCGGCCGGCGAACGGCGGGCAGTGCATCTCAAGACGCGCAGCGGCAACGACAGCATAGAACTGTGGATCGAACTGCAGATGCGCGGATTGCCCGTGAAGATCCGTTTTACCGACCGCAATGGCGAAATTTTCGATCAGATCGCGCAAGACATGGACACTCAGGAGCAGCAATGAAATTTCCCCCAGGCCTCTTTCCAGGAAAGCGAGACGCGGCATGAACGACGACAGGAAACACGGCCGGCCGCGCGGCGGCGCACGCGGGCCGGGCGGCTCGCCGCGGCGCGGCGCAACCGCTGCCAGGAATGCGGGGCAGGGTGGCGAGCCGCCGCCGCCCGCAGCCGAGGGCCTGGCCGCCGATTTGCTGAACGCGGCGGTGGCGGCCACGGCGCAGTTGCTGACTTTCGCCCTGCCGGCCGACGCGGCCTTGTCGGCCTTCTTCAGGGCGCGCAAGAGCGGCGCCCGGGATCGCGCCTTCATCGCCGAAACCGCCTATGCCGTGCTGCGCCGCAAGCGCCTGCTGGAACGCCTGGCGGCATCGGGGCCGAATCTCGAACCGGCCTATCTCGCCCCCGGTTCGACGCCGAAGCGCGGCCCCAAGACCGCCGGGCCGCGCCGCATTTCTCCGCGCGAACTGGTTCTGCTCTCGCTGTCGCGCGTGCGCGGCATGTCGCAGCGCCAACTTGAAAACGCCCTGCTGCCCGGCGAAGCCGAATGGCTGGCGGAGATCCGGCGCCAGCCGGAGCCCGAACTGAGCCTGGCCGAACAACTGGATTTTCCCGACTGGCTGGCCGAGCGCCTGGCGCCGCGCATGACGGCGGAAGAACTGCTGGCGCTGGCGCGCGCGCTGAACACGCCGGCGCCGCTCGACCTGCGCGTGAATACGCTGAAAGCGGAACGCGAGGCCGTGATCGCGCGGCTCGCCGCCGACGGCATCGTCGCCGCACCTTGCCCCTATTCGCCGCTCGGGCTGCGCCTGAAGACCAAGCCCTACCTGGCGAAACATCCGGCCTACCTCGACGGCAGCATCGAAGTGCAGGACGAGGGCTCGCAGTTGCTGGGCTTCCTGCTGGCGCCCAGGCGCAGCGAGATGGTGGTGGATTTCTGCGCCGGCGCCGGCGGCAAGACGCTGATCCTCGGCGCCCTGATGCGTTCCACCGGCCGCCTGTATGCCTTCGATGTCTCCGACAAGCGGCTGGCCAAACTGAAGCCGCGCGTGGCCCGCGCCGGGCTGTCCAACGTGCATCCGGCCTGCCTCTCCGGCGAGAATGACACGCGGGTCAAGCGGCTGCAGGGCAAGGTCGATCGGGTGCTGGTCGACGCGCCGTGTTCGGGCCTCGGCACCCTGCGCCGCAACCCCGACCTCAAGTGGCGGCAGTCGCCGGAAAGCGTCGCCGAGTTGACCGCCAAGCAAGGCGCGATCCTCGCCGCCGCGGCGAAACTGCTGAAACCCGGCGGCCGGCTGGTGTATGCCACCTGCAGCATTCTGGCGGAAGAGAACGAGGAGATCGTCAATGCCTTTCTCGCCGCGCATGGCGATTTCCATCGCCTGTCGGCGCAAGAGGTGCTGGCGGCGCAGGGCATCGCCATCGACTGCGGCGAGGACATGCGCCTGTCGCCGCAGAAATACGGCACCGACGGCTTCTACGCCGCCGTGCTGGAGCGCGCCAGGTGAGAAAGTTTCTCGCCGCGCTGCTGCTTGCGCTGCCGTGCTGGACAGTCGGCGCCGGCGCGACGCCGCTGGCGGCCAGCGGCACGGTCGAGGTGCTGTTCACGCCCTGGGACGATGCCGAGGGCGCCGTGGTGCGCGCCCTGTTCGCCGCCAGGCGCACGGTGCATGTGCAGGCCTACCTGCTGACCAGCCGCTCGATCGCCCATGCCCTGCAGTCGGCACAGGCGCGCGGCATCGCTGTGGAGATCCTGGCCGACCGCGAGATGCTGGAAAAGAGCGGCAAGTCGCTGCTGCCGCTACTGGCCGACGGTGGCATCCCGGTCTGGCTGGAGACGCGTTACGCCGCCGCGCACAACAAGGTGATCCTGATCGACGCCGCCCAGGCCGACGCCGTCGTCATCACCGGCAGCTACAATTACACATGGTCGGCGCAGGCGCGCAACGCGGAAAACCTGTTGATCCTGCGTGGCAATCCGCCGCTGGTGCGGCGTTACCTGGACAACTGGCAACGTCACCGGGACGATGCCCGGCAATTGAACGGAACACGGTGAGATGACGCAAAACGAGTTGGCCCGGCGTCGACAGTTCGCGAAGAGTCGGTGCTGGTGACGCGGCGAGCCGGGCATGACATCGCCACGTTTGGATCGTTTGCGCCAGCGGAGCCGGCGTCGAGAGTTTTCGGATCGAGAACGATGGACTCGGTCCCGTTTGAACATCTCAGACCGTGCTTACTTTGGATGTTTCGGCTCGCGTAGAATCGTCCGATGCGCGTCATCTCGAAAAAGCCGTTGCGGGAGTTTTGGCAGCGCCATCCTGAGTCCAGGCCTATGCTTGAGGATTGGTTCCGCAAGGCCAGCGGTCTGAGCGCAATTTCGTTTCCCGCATTACGCCAAAGCTTCGGCTCCGCGGACTATGTGGATGGTTTTACCCTGTTTGACGTTGGTGGGAATCGTTATCGAATCGCAGCCGTTGTGCATTACGACAAGCAGCGGATGTATGTTCGTCAGGTGATGACTCACGCAGAGTGCGACCGTAACGACTGGAGGAAAAAATGAATGCGGTAATTGACTTTCAGCGATTGCTTCCCGCCTGGCAGATGCTTCAATCGGTAGCACCGATAGCTCATATCGAGTCCGAGGCCGATTACGATCATGCGACAGCGCTGCTCAACAGCCTGCTCGATCTGGTGCGCGATGACGAGAAGCATCCGCTGTATTCGCTGCTCGCCGTCGTTGGCGATCTGATCGAGGCTTACGAGATTGACCACGAACCGTTGAATCAGTGAGTTATTCAACGGAACATTGGAGCGTGGGCATTGGCCATTGGACAATTCTCGTGTCCGTATGAATACCACGAAACTCATTTCGGTTGATCCGAACCGCATGCGCTTGCGGGTACCGCCGTTGCGGTCCGGGTTGCGCAGTTGACTTGGGCGGTATGCAGATAACCGATGATCCTGCACTGCGCCGCCCCGTTGGCAACGCCACCGGGGCGATGCCCGGAAATTGAACGGAACACGGTGAGATGACGCAAAACGAGTTGGCCACCATCTGGCGCGCGGTTCTTGCCGATCTGCGCGAACCGGACCTGGTCTGGCAACTGGTCGCACTGGCGGCCTGCCTGCTGCTGGCCAAGCTGGGCGAGCGCCTGCTGCGCGGCCAGCAGGTCGCCGCCGGCCGTGCCTGGGAGCTTGGCCAGGGTTGGCTGAAGCGCATCGCCTTTCCGCTACTGGCTTTGCTGCTGGTGTTGCTGGTGCGACCCGTGGCCCAGCAGTGGATTCATGTCGGACTGTTCTCCCTGGCCCTGCCCCTGCTGTCCTCGCTGGCCGTGATTCGCGTGGTGTTTTACGTGCTGCGCCTGAGTTTCCTTGGTGCCACCTGGCTGGCCCAGTTCGAGCGCGTTTTCGCGCTGCTGATATGGGGCTTCGTCGCCCTGCACATCACCGGCCTGCTGCCCGAGGTGATTGCAGTGCTCGACTCGGTGGCCTTCACCGCCGGCAAGCAGAAGCTGACGCTGTGGCATCTGCTGCAAGGCGTCGTCGCGGTCCTCACCACCGTGTTGGGCGCGCTCTGGCTGTCCAGCGCGATCGAGGCCCGGCTCAACGCGGCGGTCGGGCTCGACAACAATCTGCGCGCGGTACTGGCGCGCTTGTCCAAGGCGCTGCTGGTGCTGCTCGCGGTGCTGATCGGCCTGCCCATGGTCGGCATCGACCTGACCACGCTGTCGGTGTTCGGCGGCGCGCTCGGCGTCGGCCTCGGCTTCGGCCTGCAGAAGATCGCCAGCAACTATGTCTCGGGCTTCATCCTCCTGCTCGACAATTCGATCCGCATCGGCAACATCATCTCCGTCGGCAACGACCGCGGCGAAGTCACGCGCATCACCACGCGCTACACCGTGCTGAAGAACCTGAACGGCGTCGAAGCGTTGGTGCCCAACGAGCTGCTGGTCGGCTCGGTGGTGCAGAACGAGTCCTACAGCGAGCCGCAGGTGCGCATCGCGCTGCCCGTGCAGGTGGCCTACGACAG
>Ga0156014_1089_pt2 | contig 51759 bp, 43 predicted proteins | sample RifCSPlowO2_02_FD_107668 | JGI IMG/M metagenome (GOLD analysis project Ga0156014, IMG submission 107668) | Rhodocyclales bacterium RIFCSPLOWO2_02_FULL_63_24 | reverse complement strand
ATCGGTACTATCCGGGGTTGTTCCGGCTAACGGGAATCTCGACTCCAACTGGCTTTGAATTTGAGCCGCGACAGCCGCAGGAAAGTTGACAGTGTTTTTATCGCTGGCATCTTGGTCGGCAGCCGCTAACGGAACATAGCCAAACATCATCACACAGGCGGCTAACAATAGCGGATTCCCCATATTGAGCCCCCATTCTTCACGGATTCTAAAATGGCACAACGGTAAACTGAAACGAAGGAAGAATTATTGTTGAGACATTCCACGACGTACAAGCGGCTCACACGGAGTGTGAGTTAGTCAACCATATGTTTCTTTTTCAACTATTTGACATCATCCAGCATTACTACGGCATTACCAGCAGAAGGTCTCATGACAGTCCCAGTTCGTTGCAGCTTGAGAGCACCTTCACTAAATCGGTGAGATTTCATTACCGCTCTTCCGCCAGATATAGGGTTGATCGCAACTCCACCCATGAATAGGGTCTTCTTAAATTTATTGACAATTGCGGCCCAATTCTTTGCAACCCCTGAGCCATTCCCAACAACGTAACCAATAGAACCTTCGATTAAACCATTAGTCCCTAGAAATGGAAGCTCCACATACAAACAATCGTGGTTTCTCTCGGCGAAGGTTTGGAGTGATGTTGCTGTTTTATCGAAATCAAGAGTTCCTATCACAAGTCGATCCGCCGACGTGCCGAGAGGAACGGGCCAGGAAAGATCATCTATCATAAATGGAGGTCCTAGGCGAATGCCCGCAACAACATACGTGTCGCTAACTATGGTGTTCAGCCTGGAAATCACCTCTTCCGGCAACGCATGAAACTGTAGTATGGATTTTTGCATAGTGTCGTCATTGGTCAAGCGGAACGAATTCCGTCTTAATATCGGTTTGTTCTAAGTCCGTAATAGCTTGAGCTTCTCTCTTAATGGGTGTTCCGTCCGTCTTTGTCTTACCGACGTTAATAGCTCTAATTGACCCATCCGGATTCCTGACCAGAATATCGGGCCGTCTCGAATCCTTGATTCCGCCTGGCGTCGGAATTGCCTTTTCAGGTAGACGACCACCTCCGGCAATAACTTCCCCGTCTGTGATTCCATCGGCGGTTTCTCGAATCTTCTTATTATGTGGCGCATTGGGATCAGTCTTTGGTCCCCTCTTTGCGCCCACATTCGATATTTGCTCAACTTGAATGTTTGTCTTCGTATCGATTGTTGTGAGCTGTTGCGCTTCTCCTGATTCGGCTTTTGTGGCTACAGTGCCGGCTTCTCTTTTAAGAGCCTGCTTTTCTGTCCCGTGAAAAATCGTACTGACCTTCGACACCGCTTTGCCTTCGGGTACTCCTTCGAGCATTAGTGCAGTTGCAGTGGCCGTCCTGCCAACTATCCGTCCTGCCTCATACCCATCGCCACGCTTAATGGCGTTCCCATAGTTCGTGGCGCCCGTCAATACGACTTGCCCAGACTGTGTCGCGACGTTATTCGCAACCGATGCAACCTCGCCAGCCACCTTTACAGGGTCCTTAGTGATTGCGCTTCCCGCATGCAACGCTTTCGTGGCGCCGCTGCGCACATCAGCCGTGACCTTCTTAACACCCCCGCGAATATCTCCTGAGAGCGCTCTACGATCGAACAGAGCATCGCCAACTACAGTTCCAACAGAGCTGTTCCGATAGGTGTACCGACTCGTTGTCCGGCATCAAAGGCGGCCTTCCCTGTTTCAACTGCTACTTGGCCTGCACCGACGACTGCACCAGCAGTGACCTTCACTGTTTGTCGCGGCAATTCCTGCACAAAACGGGACACAACCGATTTGTTTGCCTCCGCTTCATATTTCGCAGCATTGGCTCTCCCAGAAAGATAGTTGTTCAGGTGTTGTCGCTGATCAGCGGACAGGTTGACCAACTGCTCTCTTGGCATCGACGCGAGTTGTTCAACTCCGTATTTCTGCAACTCCTGAGTCGATGGAGTCATTGGTGCAGAAGTAGTTCGACGAGTACCAATCTCTTGGACCGGCCCGCGATGTACTGTCGAGGTTGCCGTTGGGAACGCTATCGGCGCAGACGCTGGTACCCGAGGGGTGCTGCTGATCGCTGTTTGTGTTGAAGGTGGATTAACAACAAGCTTGCTTGGTAGCGTGGGAATAGCCTGTGGCATATTCGATACCGTAGCAACTCCCGTATTTCCTCGATTCGGGCTGATCCCCTGAACCGGCACTGGCGGAAGCATTGCTGGTACTGCTGTGATTATTGGAGTCCCTTTCGTGGCCGCAGCAACGCTCTGATGTGTGATTTGGTTGCCGCTGGAATCGAAGAAGGCTCCCTGTGAGTTCACAAACGCACGCTGACCATTCCCGAGCGTAACGGCGGTCATTCCTGCGGCGCGAGACACTGCCGGCGCAGGACTGGTTCTTTGCTGTGCCTGTTGCCGGCGCTGCTCTTCCGCCTGGCGTGCAAGCTCCTGTTGCTTGCGAGCTTCTTCGACTTGGCGCTGACGCTCCAGACCTGCCCTATGCGCCTGCTCTTGTTGCCTGCGAGTCGCCTCGGTTTGCCGTTGCGCCGCCGCCTGCTGCTGCGCCTCCAGTTGTTGGCGCTGCTGTTCCTGTGCGCGCCGAGACTGCTCTTGCTGTTGTTGTAGGATTTGCTGCTGCCGTTGTTGTTCTTGAGCGCGCTGTTGCGCCTGCTGTGCCTGTAGCAACTGCTGTTGCCGTTGCTGGGCTTGCTGCTGTGCTTGTTCTTGCTGAATGCACTGCTGCTGTTGCCGTGGATCTTTGAATTCGCATTTCGCGAACACTGGGTGCGCTAAGAGCGCAGAGAGTGCAAGGAATGCATAGCGACATAGGCGCATGACAACCCCTCCCTCAGATGATGAAAAGAGCCTCTAACATTTCAGCATACTGCTATGGCGAGTGGAAATCAAAGACCGTTAGAACATCTGGGGATAACAAAGCCGCCCCGTTCGGGGCGGCAAAGAAGAACAGATGCGTTTCCGCTACAGCAACCCTCTCTCCGCGAAACTCAGCATCACATTCCCCGCCGCCACAAAGTGATCGAGCACCTTGATGTCCACCAGCGCCAGGGCCTGCTTGAGCGACTGTGTCAGGAGTTCATCCGCTCTGCTCGTTTCAGCAACGCCTGAGGGATGGTTGTGGGCGAAGATGACACCCCCTGCGTTAAAACGTAGCGCCCGCTTGACCACTTCTCGCGGGTACACCGCCGTCTGGGTGAGCGTACCGCGAAAGAGTTCTTCGCTTTCGATGACGCGGTTTTGAGCATCGAGAAAGAGAACGACGAACACTTCATACTCTTTCCCGATCAACAGCAGCCGAACAAAGTCCCGCGCGGCTTCCGGGCTCGCAAGTACCGAGGAGCGCTTTAGTTCCTCCTTGAGTGCCCGTGTTATTAGCTCCCGAGCGGCTGCGATTCGCGGATGCTGCTGCTCAGCATCGTCGACCAGAAGCGTTGCCAAACTCCTTTGCAGTAGTTTCTGTGCTGCCTTTTCACCTATGAGAACGGCAAGTAATTCCAGGTCGGTGAGATGTTGAATGTTCATGTCGGATTCCTTTCGTAAAGAACAGTCCGACATTTATGATTATGCCTATCGCCTACTCTGAAACGGATGCGAGACATGCACTCCCGTGCAACGTCGCTATCGTTTGATCGTCGTCGCGCTGAATGCTCGCGACGGTGCGCCGTCGATCATGAGCTTGAGATAGATGCTGCGATTGGGAAGATTCACCAAATCCTCTTCAGTGAAGGTCGGCTGGAACTCCCGCGCAAGCACCTGGGCGTCTTCCGGCCCGAGACGGAAAGCGATCATCGTGCCCACGTTGCCGAGCACGCCATGGCGGACATCCGGTTCAAGCTGCGCCAGGTTCTGATGGCTCAGGGTGAGCGCAATGCCGTACTTTCGAAGCTCGGACACCATATTCGCGACAGCGAGGGTGGTGAACTCCTGGAACTCGTCGAGATAGACATAGAAGGGGCGGAGCGATGCTTGGGGGGTGTCGGCACGACTGAAAGCCGCGAGTCCGATCGTAGTCACCAGCAGTGCCCCAAGAAGCGAGGAGCTATCTTCGCCGAGCGAGCCCTTAGCGAGATTGACTACGAGCATTTGCCCGTCATCCATGATCTTTCTGAAACGGAGATCAACGGGTGGAGCCGTGATGAGCCGATGAAGGATGGGGTCGGAAATGAATGCGCCGATCTTGTTCTGGATCGGTGCGATGGCGTCGGTCAGATAGCGGAATGAATACTTCGGGTATTCGTCTTTCCAGAACGTCTTCACGGGTTCGTTGGTCAAGCCCTGCACCACGTCTTTTCGGTATCCCTTGTCCGTGAGGAGGCGTAGGACATCCGGGAGCGTCGCGTCACCCTTCTCGATGAGCGCAAAGAGCGCATTCCGGAGGACATGCTCCATGCGCACGCCCCAAGCATCGCTCCAGCGTTTCTTGAATACTTCGAGGAGGCCCGAGACGGCAAGAGGGATTTTCGAGGGGGTAACTTTCCTGAGCGGGTTGTATCCAAATGGCTGGTTGCGGTCAGCGGCGTTCAGGTAGATGAGTGAGTCTGGGCGCACGCTCCCGGCATACGCCGCGATCCGCTGCGCCAAGTCCCCGTGCGGATCGATGAGGGCGAAACCTCGTCCGGCTTCGATGTCCTGCTTGAGCAAAGTCTCAAGGAGCGTCGACTTCCCCGTTCCGGTCTTCCCTATCGCATAGAGATGAGACAGCCGGTCTGCCTGCTTGATGCCGAAAACCTTATGCGGTTCTCGCGTATTGGTCTTCCCGAAGTATGAGATATCCGGCATCTCCCCAGAGTAGGGAGAAAGGGGATGCGGGGTAAGGCGTCGAAAGTTGCTCCAGATGCGTGGCTACAGCTACACGTCGAGCAAAAAATATCGGGCAGGAATACCTGCCCGGAGAGTGTGCGGAGCCTTCTGCAGAAAGGCCCAGTGGTGCCAAGAGCGGATTGCGATGTTGCATTGGCCTTTTATCAGTGAGGCCAAGAACACGTCAGTCGTCAAGCGGTACTGCCAGTGTCACTTAGAGCCCTTGCGGATCGGCATGGGCGATGACAGGGATTCTGCATTCAAGCCGCGCGGCCTTCTCCCGCGCCCGCTTTCATCCATTGAATCTGTTTCTAAAGTCACTGCGATCTCAAATCCCGCCAGAGTCCGGGATCGGCGCAGGAGTTTCTGTATTACCCGCTGTGTCAGCGGAATCGTCTTTCGGGTCTTCTTCATTGCACCCCCATGTCGATTTCCGCGCGGAACTATTGACATGGGCAGTGTGACTGAACGGCCCGGTCTGCTCACCCTTCGCGAGCGCTTGCGTCTCCTTTCCCGGTATTGAAACTTTCAAGAATTGTCGTGAGAACGTGCCCGGTTGTCAATGGCATGCGTCAGCCCTTGTCTTCCGATGCTCGGATGCCGACGTGTTCCTCCAAATCAACGGTGGTGAGCTTTCCGGCCTGATCGTGGAACTGTATGAAGGCTTTCGGCCGCTGCCCTTTGCCATCTACGGCGGCCAAGGCCATTCGAAGCGCCACCCCTTGCCGCAGGAGTTCAGCATCGCTTACATCCGGCACGGACGCCCTGAGTCGCTCCCACAAAACGTGCCACTGACCCGAAAGGCGGAGCGTGACCGTCGTCGTTTTACTCGGCACCGGGGCCACGAGTCCTTGCGTCTCGCCGAGACGAATCCCTCCTTCGCTCCGGCTCCCCGGCGAGATGACCAGTGCCGCCGGGGAAACTTTTGTTCGTCGCTTCATGCAGCAAGTTTATTAGCGGGGTATGAAAACAACAGGAAAACAATAGTGCTTGCGCTATTGTTTTCTTCTCTGCTATATTTCCCTCGCGTTGGGGTGCCGGGGTCTAACCCCCAGGCAGCAAAGTGGAGGGGAAGCCTATGCAAACCCGAAGGATAGAGGTGGTGTTGGTAACAGTTTGGTTGCTAGCAGGCTGCGCAACGCCGACCGTAGTTGCAGTTAAGCAGGCAGGCGACGCAAATCTGTCGTGCGCGCAGATGAAGGATGAGTTTGCGCAAGCCGACAACTACCTGAAGGCGGCAAAAAAGGAACGGACCGTGACAGGAACGAATGTGGCGGCTGCCATATTCTTCTTGCCGGGACTACTCGGAACCTATGTGAATACCGAGGAAGCTATCAATGCTGCGAAAGACCGGCAAGCATTGCTGACCAAACTCGCGCAAAAGAAAAATTGCGACCTCAACCCTGAAACCGCCGAATCACAACCGCTGGTGCAAGCGAGCAACGACAGCTCTATTCAGTCTCCGCAAAATCCGGCCGGACAAGTGCCAAGCCAACCCTCGAAGGTCGTTCAGTCCTTCACGCCAATGACTGCCATGGAAATTCAGAAGCAGTTGCTGGCGCTTGGGTATCAAGTCGGCGCCGCCGACGGTGTCATGGGGAAGAAATCACTCGATGCCCTCAAGAAGTTCCAGAAAGACAATGGGCTTCCCAGTACGGGCCAGGCGGATAACGAGACGATGGCCCGACTGCGTCAGAAGGCGGGAAACGTTTCGGCGAACAAATAACCCCTGATTCCGGTTGTCTTGCCAAGGTTTCGTTCGTCGCATGCTTGTTGGGGAGTCTCTATGTTCAAAACGCTTAAAGCGATCTGTCTGATAGCGGCATCTGGCTCGGCGCTTGCGATGCCGTCGGACGAGATCAGAGCGTTGATCGATCAAGGCAAACCGGCTGAGGCATATCGCGTCGGGACTACGCTCGCTCGGGACTCGAACGACCTGCTATTCGACTACTACCTCGGCATGGCGGCCATAGATGCCGGTGCTGTCCCTGACGGCGTTACGACGCTGAAACGGTATGTCGAACAGAATCCGACTGACCCGCGCGCACGACTTGAACTCGGCCGGGGGTACTACCTGTTGGCAGACAATGCCAGCGCACGTACCGAATTCGAGGCGGTCAGAAGCACTCATCCGCCGCCCCAGGTGACCGCAAACATCGATCTGTTCCTCAACGCCATTCAGGAACGCGAAGCTCAGGCATCGGGCGTGGGACTGACCGGGTATGTCGAGGGCGGCTTGGGGTACGACAGCAATATCAACGGCGGCGTCAACGCGGCGACCATCAATCTGCCTACCTTCGGCAACGTCGTCATCGACAATGCTGGCGTGCGTACCGGTGCATCGTATGCGCGGGTCGCAGCGGGCGTGCAGGCCGTGGTACCGCTTGGCGGCGGCATCTCGACCTTCGCTGCGCTGAATGACGATCGTCGCCGACACAGCCGCAGCAGCCAGTTCGACATGAACACCACGGATGCGAACGGCGGCCTCGCCTATGCCCATGGCGCGGATACGGTACGCGGAAGCCTGTTGTGGAACAACGTGGATGTCGGACACAACCGGTTTCGAACCATGAGTGGCTACGGCGCCGATTGGCAGCATGTGTTGAACTCGTCGCGGCTGTTATTCCTCTCCGCGCAGACAGGCGAGTTTCGCTACGCCGGGTTCAATTCGGTACGGAATTCGAGTTTTGACGGCTTCGCCGGCGGAGTCCGGCAGGCGTGGGATGCCTCATGGCGACCGGCACTGGTCGTCTCAGCGAACACGGGCCGGGAACGCAATCGCAATCAGCGAGATGACCTCTCCAACGAACGGAACGGGCTGCGCGTCGCGGTTGATCTGAAGCCGGCAGCGGAATGGGCGGTGACGGCCGGCTTCAACTATCAATCGACCCGACACCTTCAAGCCGATGCCATCCTGGCGACCGTGCGCAAAGATGACTACTACGCATTGGATGCCGCAGTGACGTATGCCCTGTCGCGCAACGTGAGCGTACGAGGCGCGCTCGCGGTAGCCGACAACCGTTCCAATCTCGCGCTGTACGCCTTCAAGCGAAATACGCTTGGCGTGAGCTTGCGCTACGACTTTCGATAGGAGGGTATGAGGTGTTCAACGATATTCGCAAACGGGCCTATGCCCGCCGTTTCTGCCTGTCTCTGACCGCTCCTCTCGCGGCTGCCCTCGCATGCGGGCTCGGCTTGAGCGCCGAAGCTATTGCGCAAGCCACTTCCGCATCTGCGTCGCTGGCGACATTCGATTGGGGTAACTCACTGAAGCCGATTGGGCAGTTGGATACCGACGCCAGATTCGGTACATACCAGAGCACAAACTCTCAGGCTGCAATGGACAAGAACAGCACGTGCAAGGCGACCGTCTACACGATGGTCGCACGTGCTCTCGGCATGAATGCGAAGATCGATGACTTCTGGTCACCATCAGATGGTGCAGTTGTGGGCGCTCTCAGCAGCAAGCTCGATCCCCGCGGCGACGTAGCCACGGGAACCGTTATCCAAAGCAAGCAAGGGACCGGCTTATCGGATGTGGTTAGCAAACTTGGCGAAAACAATCCGGTCATATTGCGCGGCAGTATCCTCCAATACGGTGCGGCCAATCCAAAGAATCCCACTCCCGGCACCAACTACTATGAATCTCACTTCATGCTTGCAGTTGGCGTGAATAGCCAAGGAAACCTAGTCGCCAATGATCCCTTAAGCGGCCAGCAAGTGACAATCGACAAAACGACGGGACAGGTGATCAATCCGCCGGAAAAACTGAAAGCGCTTGGCTTTAACGCTCTTGATAAGAAGTTCGGAGGCTATCAAGTCGTAACGCTTACGGTTGCCGCGCCGGGCGGCGTTGTGCAAGGGTTTCCCGCTCCAGCACCCGGAGTCGTCTACGATCCCGGAAGAATAAAGAACCTCGGTAATACTCACAAAACTGCCGCCCCATCTCCGGTGACTCCGGTCCCTGTGGTGCGTACCTCCAATCAATCAAGCCCGTCTGCATACAACCAAAACGAGTCCGCCAATTCCGATGGACTGCAAGCGGCTTTGCAGCCGGCGTACCGCAATGGCGGCGGCGTGGCAACGTCCGGTCCTGGCGTCGCTGGCCTCATGATGGCGTCGAAGTTGGATTTCCATATCGGCACCTCCAATGACTTCTCCTCATACAACCTTCCCTCGGTCAGACTTTCCGGCAACCGAGGTTCGGCTTCCCTCCTGGATACCGGAAGCAACGCCAGTGCCGGCGACATGTACTGGGGCCGATGGGCGGGGCCGGGATCGACTATGACGAACAGCAGTGGCACGGTCACCGGACAAAGCCTGCATTACATCTATGGCGCTCCCGTGACCAATATGCCCACATCGGGCGTTGTCACGTACAACCCGGCAGGCGGAACGCGACCCAGCGATTCGGCCGGAAACGCGGGAACCTTCAATGGCGGAGCGGTGCAAGTGAACTTTGCTACGCGGGGCGTAACAGTTCAGAACCTGAATTTCACCAGCGCCGCCGGATCGACATTCAATCTGAACGGTACCGCGACCTACAACAGCAACGCGCTTTTTCAGACGACGCTCGCGGGAACTTGCGCGGGTGGCAACTGTACTGGCGGCGCTGCGACCGGCAACGCGGTCGGCGCCTTCACCGGAAACCAAGCAGCTGCACTTGGCCTTTCCTATGCCGGGGCAAACTCAGGAACGGGCGTGATCGTGGGCGTGCAAGCCTTTAAGCGGTGATTCTGGTAAGTAACGCTTCGTAAGGATCGCCGAGGCGTAGTCTCGTCTGGGTGCCGGTTGTGAGGCAGTCTCCCGTGAGCGGTGCGGCTCGCACGCCTTTGGAGTATCGTATGGACTTTGCATACGTCTCGGGAGGAGTTGCCATGACACCCTTGCCCGGCCGCCAACACAGCCGAGATTCCTCTGGTGCAGGAGGGGAACGCCATGCTTGAGATTGCCCTCTATGCCTATGTGATGTGGGTCCTATTCCTAGCGGTAATGTCCCTGTACGCCGTGTGGAGCACCCTGCCCATCGTTACAAAATCGCTGGCAGTTCCTGCCGTGATCGTCGCGGTGGCGATGGATGTCGGCCTGAACATATTGGCCACGATCCCATTCCTAGACTTGCCCCATGAACTCACCTTCTCACAGCGCATGGGACGGTATTTGCGCAATCAGAGTTGGCGCACGCCCATAGCCCGCTCTATTTGCGCAAATCTCCTGGACCCCTTTCAGACAGGCGGGCATTGCCGGAAAAGCTGATCGGCGCATTCTGCGCCTGGCGTGGCAAGAAAACGCTCGCGCCATGTGCATTTCCGCACTTCCTTGACGAGCGCCGCGCCGATCTTGGCTCCTTGCCCGCGCACGTCAGCGTCTCCCTACCTCCTAAGTTATAGCGCTCCGCATCGCTCGCTAAAAATGACTGGCGAATGCATATCGTATCCGGTACCGTATTGTTTTCGCATGCACCTGGGGAGGGCCATCATGAAGCTGCTGCTGCGTCGCGATCAGAAGTCCGGCATGCTCGGCGTGGGGAAAATCACGTTCACACTCGATGTTCGAGCGGAGCTAACCGAAGAAGAGAAATCCCACATCAAGAAGTACAAGCTGGGCGAGACCATGCTCTATGAGCGAGACAAGATTGTCGGTGGGAGCGGGTTGCTCGGCCTCGCCTCCCGCTTCGCGCTCAAGATGATGAACCTCTCGATCAGCGTGAACGATCTCACCAACGGCAAGCAAGTCGAGTGCAAGGATATCGTGGAGATGCTCGCCGTCGAGGAGCAGATCAAGGAAGCCTGCGAGACCTTCAAGGCGGTGCTTACGGCCGCAGCGCACTTCGGCGGAGAGGAAGTGATCGAGTTCTAGCCGGCTTCCATGTCCAATTGGAAGAATTGGCTGCGCGGTGGCACGGAGAACCGCGAGCACGAGGACACGCTGCGGCTCGTCCGTGAATTACGTCCGCTGTGCAATGGCGTCGATTTTCATGACCGGGCAGTCTTCGGCCCGTTCCTCGTCGAACTGATCCATGACATCTGCGGCGTGCTCGACACCACGCCGTCGATGCCGCTCGGCGAAGCGCTGTATGACGCGCTGGTGCAGCTTCTCTACGACGACGGATTCCTCATCAATCTGCCGGAAGAGTCGGCGCTCGTGCATCTGTCGATTGAGGAAGGGATCGCTGCACGAGAAGCGTTGCGCCGCTCGATGCGGGTGCATACGAGTCATGAGCGTCTGCTCGCCGAGTGGCGGGCGAAGCTCACGAATCTATTCTCGGGAATTCTTCAGTCCTTCCCCGTCTCGGCCTTCATCGATCCCGAGAACGGGAGCGGCAGTGGCGGCAAGGCAGAGTACGTCGTCTTCCCCGATGCCGCCGCATACGACCTCTGCGAGGACCTGGGCGTCCTCATCGAACGTACCCTGATTACCCTCTCCGATCAGTACGCGTTCGAATCCGGGCTGTTCAAGAAGGTCCGTACCCGCCTTGAAGACAACTTCCTGCGCGCGTCCGGCATACCATTGTCGCGGCGGCACGATGAAAAGCTCAATCTACGATTACCGTCCGAAGAGAAGAAGATGCGGGCGGAGGAATTGGTCGAGGTCTATCTCCAGGGAACGCCCTTCCAAGACTTCTTCCGCGCGCCCTTGCCCTTTGCCATCCCCTTCCCTGCTCGGTTTGAACACACGCACATCGTAGCCGGCACTGGTCACGGCAAGACGCAGCTCTTGCAGTTTCTCATCCATCACGACTTGGTGCGCGCCAAGACGGACGGACGAGCGATCGTGGTCATCGATAGTCAGGGCGACCTGATCCGTACCATTTCGCATTTGAAGCACTTTGACCCGGACGAGTACGGCAGTCTTGCCGACCGGCTGGTGCTCGTTGATCCGACCGACATCGAGCATCCGATCAGCCTGAATATGTTCGACTTCGACCGGGGCCGGCTGGAACGGCTTTCGCCGGTTGATCGCGAAATGACGCTGAACGCCGCCGTGGAGACCTTCGAATATTTCTTCGGGGCGCTCCTCGGGGCGGAACTGACGCAGCGGCAAGGCGTGATCTTCCGGTATCTGGCCCGCCTCATGCTCGAAATCCCCGACGCTACCATTCATACGCTGCGCGAACTCATGGAGAACGGCGAGAAGTTCCGGCCGTACATGGAAGGCCTATCGGGTTTCGCCAGGCACTTCTTCCTTACTCAATTCTTCGAGCGGCAGTTCGGTGAAACCAAGAAGCAAATCCTGGCGCGTCTCTGGGGCGTACTGTCGAATGCGACGATCGAGCGCATGTTCTCGCACACCGAGAACAAAGTCGATCTCTTCTCCCTCCTGAACCAAGGGAAGATCGTGCTCATCTCGACGGCCAAGGATTTCCTTGGTCATGAAGGCGCCGGCATCCTGGGCCGGTTCTTTGTGTCACTCATCGCCCAAGCCGCGCTCCAGAGAGCGACGCTCCCGCCCCACGAGCGCAACCCCGCCTTTGTGTATATCGATGAAGCGCAGGACTACTTTGATACTTCGATTGACCGCCTCTGCAACCAGGCGAGAAAGTACCGCATCGCGCTCAATCTTGCGCATCAGAATCTCGACCAGCTCGACACGGCCCTTCGCGCGACCGTGCTTGCGAGCACGTCGATCAAATTTGCCGGAGGGGTGAGCAGCAAGGACGCGAACACGCTTGATTCGGAATTCCGCGTCGAAGCATCGTTTCTCCTCGACCAGAAGAAGCGCGACGCATACACCTCGTTCGCTTGTTACGTGCGCAACTTCACCAATCAAGCGCTCTCAGTTCGCATTCCGCTCGGATATGTCGAGGCGCTACCGACGATGTCGAGCGAGTCCTATGAGAAACTCCTGCGGCGGAGTCGTGACGAATACAGCGCACCGCCCATCGAGCCGACGTTCGATACACCGAAGGCGGCGAAGCCAGCGAAACTGACACCACGAGTCGAGCCGCAAGAGCGGAGTGCCGATACCAGCCCTGATCAGGTCACGTCTCCCGCCGAAAGACTTCCAACCGACACCACCCTTCAAGCACCAATACGCCGAGAAGAGATTGCCGAGCGCATTCCGAGGGCAGCATCAAAACCGAAGCCACCTCTTGAGCCAGGCGGTGGTGGTAAACAGCACAAGTATCTCCAGCATCTCGTCAAGCAGCTTGCCGACGAACGCGGCTTCCGCACGGCAATCGAGGAGGTCATCCTCGATGGGGCGGGCCGGGTGGATGTGTCGCTCGTTCGCGGCGAACGCCGGATTGCCTGTGAAATCTCCGTGACGACGGGCCGGGATCACGAGTTGGGCAATATCGAGAAGTGCCTGGCGGCGGGCTATACGGAAGTAGTCCTGATTGGGAGCAACGAGCGGCATATCCGCTCGCTCACGAAATTCATCGACGAGAACCTGGAAGAAAACGAGCGAGGAAAGGTTCGGTATGCCGTGCCCGAGAGTCTGATCGAATATCTCGACTCCCTCGGCGAACCTCCCCTGCCAACGGAGCAGATGGTTCGTGGTTACAAAGTACGGACGGTGCAGCAGGCAGTGGACCCAAAGGAAGCGAGTGCGCGGCGGCAGGCGATTGCCGAGGTCTTGGCGCGGTCGCTGCGGAGATCGAGGGAGACGCCGAGTTAGCGTGGCCAAAGATTGCGGAATAGAGTAACAGCGAAGTTGCTGTAACAATATCTAGATATTTAATTAAGCGGCTCTATTGGCGCATAAGCATACTTGATTTGCGTTCCAGGACTAAGGTCTACTATCTACGCCTATTCTGCTGAAGGCTTCGTAGCGGGATACCGGATTTAGTACAGAAAATGCTGTTTGATCCGATGGCGGATAATGGCGCTTTGCTGTAGCTTTTAAAGTATTAATGGTAGCTGTCGTTAGTGTACCCAGTGGGCATATCTATCTTGTGTCCGGCTGGGCTCATGCTAATGTGATACAGGGTAGACGGGCGACGTACTTGCTTGACTGGTTAGTGCTTGGCAATTGTACCTCTCGCATCGTTTTGTTTTTTGTCACCATAAGGGACGTGCGCGAATGCCTCGTCTGAATTGCAATGTGCGCTGAATCTCTGCATATTGCGCAAATCGCCGGATCTACCGTTTGTCGCCACTGCGCTGAGAATGGCGCTGTGGTATTCGGCGCTCTTTTCAACCCTCTCAAAAGGTTCGCGTGTGCTTTTGCACAGGGCGAAGCATTGGCTTTTCCACTTTAGCAGAAAATTGGAAGGAGATAATTTATGGCACTCAGTGATGAAGATCTAAGGAAAATAGCTGGCCTCTTCGAGGGAAGATTCGTCGGACTTGAATCGACGATGGATTCCATCAATGTAAGAATGGGCGCTTTAGAAGCGAGCAATGAGAAGCTGGAAGCGAGCAGCAAAGATATTGGTATCCGGCTGGGCGCTTTAGAAGCGAGCAATGAGAAGCTGGAAGCGAGCAGCAAAGATATTGGTATCCGGCTGGGCGCTTTAGAAGCGAGCAGCAAAAAGATCGATATCCAGCTGGGCGATCTCGAACGCACCACCGAAGTGGTCAACCGGTTTCCCTATCCGCAGGAGCCAAGAAGGCATGTCCATCGGGACATCAAGACTCATTCAGCATCTGGCCCGACCTACCGCTGAAACTTGTAGATATCCACCAAGCCGCCTCTTCGCAGGCGGCTTTTTTTTGCCCAAGCACAACAGTTGCTTCATGAGCAGGTGATAATGACAAATTATTTCGTCTCCAGTAATCGCTATGTGCGGTAGGCATATGCATTGCATATATCACTTGTGATCAACAGATTTCGAATATTCCTGCACTGGCTTTTACTGCGCGTCAGGGTTGTCGTCTCCGGCAGTAATGCTGGCGACCAGAACGTTGCAGTTGATAGAAATAGTCAGTTGCGTCATTTTTATCTTAAGGTGTTTGTAGGTGGCATCTGGCCCCTTACCTTTCTGTGGCTCCGCTTGCGGAAACACATGTATCTCTCACTTGCAGTTCTGCTGGTCTTCCTGACATCGACGTTTGCTGTCAATGTTCTGGCGCTAAGTGCGACCAATGATGACTGGGGGATTGCGCACTTAGCAATGTATGTCGTTAACGTTGCGCTACTGATACTCGTAATCAGCGTTCAGAACGAATCCGAGCAGCATAAAGCGGGGCTGTATGCACTAACTTTCCCTGCCGGATTTTTCCTGACTATTCTCGCCTTAGATTTCTGCACCTCTACAATCTCACACATATTTTCCAGCTTTCATTTAAACATCGGTCATTGCCCCCCAACTCTCACGCCATTTACCGAACATACTGGCCATGGCATTCCAGGCTTCTTCATAATGCTCGGGGTCTTTCTGTTAGGAGTTAGCTTATGGCTTCTGACTAGGCCATTACAAACCATTCGTGTCACCCTGTGGAACATCGGTGATCCGACTTCAATCGGACTAGACCACCACAACGGAATCAATTACGACGCAGATGCGACAAACATAGCAATCAGAATTGATAACGATGCATTCGAACAACACCTTGAACAACTGCGTCTGATACTCGCCACCAATCCAATGAGAATATGGACGATACCCGTTGAATTGGAATCAGGCTTCCAAAGCCCCGGTTCACACACGACCAGACGCAAGTGGTTATACCGTATGGCACGACCGCTCCGAAAAAGCATAGGCATGCTCCCGTCGTTCCCATGGTTACGAGCACTACGAGCACGCATCTTCTCGCCGCTTAGAAATGCAAAATTGATGCAGCCACGAAGTGCTGTGCCGCTTCAAGTAACCCCTGAGTCGGATACCCTCAAGCTTCAGCTCACAGCAATTGCAAGATTCTCATTTCAGCAATATCTATTGCCGCGGGATGCTAGTCGAGAGACGCCGTTGCCGACAAGTCGCGATCCGTACCAAGACAAGACGCAACACGATGGTGAGTGGGGCAGAGTCGCAAAGGATCTGCTTGTATCCCTTCGTCTACACAGTTTCCAGCTATTCTTATATCTAACCCTGTTGGCATCGATGTTCCTGTTAGTCGCATACGATACTCAGATATTCCAATTCCATGAAGACGTAAAGAAACATATCATTGGCCCGTTTCTGTGGGCTGGATTTTTTCTTGCTTGGGCAATCATTTCCCTCTGGCTGCGCTCCTATCAACTACAGGCGCTCAAGGTATGGGCCGGCAGATTCCGCGGGCATCCTTTTTTTAGCGACTCGCCGCCGATATTCTATTTCCGATCGGATCGCCCGGAAGAAAAGGCGTGGGAAGAACTCGTTTCAGAAGATTTTGACGTGGAAGTAAGTAACTTCGGGCTTGACCATGCCAGAGTGGTTGAATTCACGCACGCCGCCCTCCTTCTGATTGCCTTTGAGATTTTGGAAAAACTGCTATGACATTCAGCAACCGGTCGGCAGGACTTGGGACTAGCAGGCAACAACTGCCGCAGCGTTTCCTTTGGATTTTGTACTCCGATGCGCGTTCAAGGCTGAATACGCTACTCGCTGAGTTCCGGCACATACGACTCACAGCATATGCACACATGAAGCACGCGGCGCCGGATGTACTCGGATCGTTGCCAAAATCACGCACGGTGAAGAAATACGATGAATTTGGCATCAGAGAGAAGCAGTATCTGGCAATCGCCGATACCGCGGTACATGAATTCGAATCTCTACGAGATGTCAGGGCTGCGCTGTCAAATGCATTCAGATGCGCCGCCGACGAACTAGAGTCAAGAGATGGCGAGCACGGCTGTCCAGGCTCTTCCTTGTACTGGTTCATTGCCAAACGTGCGTATGTCGTTGAGATAACCTTGGCCGATAGCACGAGGGTGCTGTCGCACCTCCACGACAAGATCGCTCAGATGCTCGATACGACATCGGGATCCATGCCCGTTCCTTTGTCATTGCGACGCTGGCAGTCGGCGAATCATGAGAAATTCCTTTCAGCGTATTGTCGCGACCTGTGCGTAGACACGGCAAAAGCAATGGCCTTCCTGAATATTCCAGGCTTTGACCCAGATAGCTGCGGAGATAATGACCGGAAAACATACGAGGAACGATCTACTCGACGCTGGAAGCAAACAGTCGTGTCCCATATATGGAATCACAGTGCAACAAGCGAGACGATTCCACTGATAAAGGGAGAAATTGCAACAAAAGATAGCGCGGAGGCCGGAACTCCCGCAGGATATGCACTAATCCGCAGCCTGTATTTCTACCTTGAACATCCAATCCTCTTCCCGCTACTGTTTCATGAGCTGGGGCATATCCATATGGAATTGGATCAGCAGGAAGAACGGCAGCTCAAGCCGACTTGGGGAACCACACCGAGAGACACAGAGCTATTCTCTTTCTTGCGGTCCTCCAGAAAGGCGGCAAGCGACCTCAAGATTGGTATGTCCCGTTTCGGTATATACACTATTGGGGACGAGGATTATCAACTAATCGCTACCGAAATATGGGCGGACGCGCTCGGAGTAGCGCTCGGAGGAGCGTCATTCGTTCACGCTCTGGCTCTACAAATATTCGGCCAGCGGGAGCATACGAATATCGCGATGGGAAGGAGGCCATTCGGCGGTCCGAATGACGGGAAATATGGCGACAATCGCGGACACGATGTGTGGCATCAGCAACTCAAAACGCTGAACGCCAGCGAAATCGGCGAGAAGCCTGCTCAGTACTTTTCTTTTGCTCGAATCCTCGTCGCAGTAAAGCTTGCACTCGCCCTTTATGAGAGGGCCGAGCGAGCCAAGGACATGGGCAAGGACACTGAAGACATTCCTTTCGTTGATGGGCTTCGCGACTCATGCGATGCTATCGAAGAGCTCTGGAAGCGGTTTAGATCAAGTGGTGACCATACCTATCACAAGGACAGATCATCAGGGGATCACGAACGTTGGTGGGATTTGTATTGCGATGCTAACGAGTCCCTTGCTGAGGGTTGCTTCGTTCACCTAGAGCCGCACATTGGACGAATGTGGCAATACGCCAAAGATCATAATCGGCACGCCTATAGATTTGGGCGCGGTCCTACGGATGCAAAATTGAGGGAACGTATATGGCAGTTCTTCCATTCGTTTATGGAGGAGCAGCCATCTTGTCGAGACCTACATGACAAAACCGTTCGACAAGATCTAAAAGAACATGCGCCAACTCGTCTTGAGGATGCCGCACTGGCAATGCGCTGGGCGTCAGCGACATTGCTGTTTAACCACGCTACAAATTTACACCGATCTATAGACGAAGACGATAAGGTCAAATTCAGCGAGTTAGACAAACTTGTCGACGAGACCCGATGGGACGGATTGGGTGCATTCCGATACCTACTAGAGTGGTATCAGCTTGTCATGGCGAAAGGACATAGTCTTAGTCTGGATAACCTTTCTGGGTTGGCAGAAACAAACCTGCTTGCTTTGTTCCCTAAGACGGAGCTTCACAATGGGATTTCCGCAACGGAACATCTTCATTCCCTGATGAAAAGCAAGTTCATGATTTTCTTTCTCAACCCACGATATGAATGGTGGGAGAAAGTAGATGAGTTCCAGGGTGGTAGCGACAGATTAGCCTGGATTGGAAGCGATGCGAAGAAACGCGAATTATTCGAGAAGTACACATCGGAATTTATAGAGAAACTAAAGAACGATTTATGGACACGCGGTTTCGACAAGATTGGCGAGAATGGGCGTTTCCCAGTTTCTGTCTTGTGTCTTGGCGTCCTGCGGCCATCGTCATATATTGACGCTGCCGACCAAGTGAGGCCAATGACAGCGTTGAATGCACTGACCAACCTGATGAAGGCGAATGTCATGGGCACAACAATGGAATGCCCGTTATTCCCCGCCATAGGTGACTATAGCTATGTCAGACTGGAATCCGGGCGAACAGTAAGCAATCTAGTTAGCCTTGCGGAAGATAGTTTTCCGTCGAAGATGCGTTCACGAATAAGAGAACCGCTAGAAACTGTCCCACGTCATTTTGAAAAGCCACGAATGCTAGTCAAGATTTTCGGGACGAATTCTCTTCTAGAAGCCAATGGCTTTGGCAACGGAGAATTCGTCCGACTTGCGCTAATCAAATTCCAACATAGATCGAAATGGCTTGATCTTTTAAATCTTCTCATTGGACTACAGCGGCAGGGAGCGGATTCAAATTGCGAGCTGTTTCTATCAAGTGGCTGGGAGGATGTTGTCCTATTGGTTCGACATAATGTGATGGGACAACTCTCAATATCGGATAACAAGGGTAACCTTTACGAACAGATCAACGCCTTTCTAGATGTGAAAGCCAATGAATTGGACGTTCAGTCCATGTTGATCACCAACATGCCGCCTGAGGATAAGCCAACAAATAGTGCTCCGCAAAACAGTGGCAATTGCCACGCACCAATGGCAGCCCCGACAGGGGAGCCAAATTTGTTAGCAACTCTCTGTGAGGAAATTAAGGCCCATGCGTCGAAACGTCTGGAAGAGAGGGATCCCCGCAAAATAATTGCCAAAGACTGGAACGTGACAGCCGAACTGACATTCGGCCGATACGACGCACGCCTCAGGTGGACAGGTGTAACGCCGGAGGAGTTTCAGGACATCTTCCTTACTTTGCCTGCGGATTGCTACCATAAACTTCAGCATTTGGCGCATGGCGCCGGGTGGAGCATTCCACTTGCACACTGCTCGATGTCTGAAAATGAACCATTCCTTTTCACGCGAATTGATCTAACAATTCATTGATGATAATCCTAAGCGCATTTCTTCATGGGAAATTCACCCGGTATATGCGGTGGATGTCTGCAAGCATCGGGATATCAAGAAATGTAAGGCGACGGATGAGAAGGCATGGCTCGCGTTCCACGATGCGATCAACGAGGTAAGCGAGGAAGACGACTAAGGAGAGGCTGGCATGCGGACGGGCGTTCTAGTGATTGCGGTAGCCGTGGTGGTGCTCTCTGGCTGCACCACGAATCTTGATGGCGTGCGAAGGCTCCAATGATCCGCCGAAGAAATCGGTTGCGCAGAACGCCGATGTCGAACAACCAAGGTGGAGGTAGGCAAAGGGCGAATGGCCTTCTCGGGTCGCCTTTGATTGTGCCGATCGTGACTGGGTTGCTTGCTCTGGTAACCGGCGTTGTTCTGGCAAGGCTCAATCAGGAATCTACGGATCAAAAGACATACTTGGAATTGAAGGTGAAGCATGCAGATGAAACGGCCAAGTATCTGGCTAAATATGTCGAGAGCCAACGGCATATGAAAGTGCTCTGTGCCTTTCGAGAACAGGAAATCGAAAAGGATACAGCCGACCAGCGAGCGGGCAAGGTAACCGTAGCTCAACAGAAAAGAAACGAAGAAATCGCCGAAAAGCGTCTGGGTGAACTTCTGAGAATTGCTAAGGAGGAGCGCAGCCCTGCGCGCGACGCACTGTATGGAGAACTCGGCACGCTCAAGGTGTACTTCTCAGACAAGGTCAAAGCGCAGGTGAATAGCTTTGAGAAGTGGGACCGTTTGCAGTATGGGGCAAATTGTCCTCGCCTAGCGAACGGTCAGGAGTGGTCGGATCAACGCGATGCGTTGCTCGGCGAAATCCGCGAGGAGTTTGTGCGCACCCAAGGAAAGATTTTTAATTTCTAGGAGGAAACGAACCATGATTCGACCAGTGATCAATTCCCTGTTCGTCGCGATACTTTGCTCAACATTGAGCATAGCGAACGCAACCGAAGTTGAGTGCCCTGGAAGGGATTGCTCGGGAGTGAAGCCTATGAAATCAAAGAAGGAAGAAAAGAGAGCGGAAAAAACGGAAGAAAAGAAGGCAGTTAAGGATGAAGGAGTGAAGATCAAGACTCCGAAGAAACAAGAAACCCAAAAGAAAGAAGTGCAAAAATCCACATACCGATAGATGTCTACACCGCCGAAGCCGATTCGGCTGAGATGATTGTCTGCATTCGTCCCTACGTTCTTTGGCCCCGGAAATTAGAGTGGTGCGCCCTGTTCCACTGCTCCCGCATTTCCCGGTGAATCTCAGTGGTAGGTACGCCAAGGAGTCGGCCGACCATTTCCCGATGCTCCCGGTAGAGGATCGTCGCACCCCGCTCCCAATCTCCCCATGTCCCCTCATCCACCCCAAACTGATTCGCTGCCTCTTTGATTGACCATCCCATAGTTCGGCGCTTGAATACGAGGCGTTCGCATATAGTCTTTCCTTCCGGGTAAGGGTTGTACCCGAGAAAACGTAGAATGGCAGGGATGACGGATACAGGCGGCTCAGTGCGATTCTTTTCCCAGTTCAGGACGGTACTGGTATCAACACCTATCAGAGCGGCTGCTTGGGGCTGGGATAGCCCCCGGAGCTTGCGGGCTCGCTTGATATGCTCGCCTACAGTTTGGGGTTCAATACTGGCTTCCTTTGGTTTCAATGCCTTAAGCGATATCGGCACCCATGGCAAAAAGGCAACGCGGCCATGCCCTTGCGGCTGGCTCGGCCATCCCACCGCCAAGTGCCGCTGCACGCCGGATCAGGTCGCACGCTACCGCGGCAAGCTCTCGGGACCGCTGCTTGATCGCATCGACCTGATGCTCGATGTGCCGGCCGTGGGCGAAGACGAGTTGTCCGCGCGCGGCGACGGCGAATCGTCGGCGACGGTGCGCGAACGCGTGGTCGCCGCCCGCGACAGGCAACTGGCGCGCCAGGGCAAGCCGAACGCCCGGCTGACGCCGGACGAGATCGACCGGCATTGCCTGCCCGACTGCACGGGCGCCGCGCTGCTCAAGCAGTCGATGCGCCAACTCGGCCTGTCGGCGCGCGGCTACCATCGCATCCTCAAACTGGCGCGTACCATTGCCGACTTGGCCGGCGTAGCGGACGGCGTGCCGCTCTCCGCCGCCCATATCGCCGAAGCCGTACACTACCGGCGCGGACTGGCCCACTAGGAATCGGTCCCGGCCGGCGGCATCATTTGCACCAAGGAGTTTCTCTTGCCGAAAAACCTATCCGCAGCCAACCTCACGGCAGCCCAGCTCCAAGGCATTCTGAGCATTGCGGACGACGCCATCATCTGCTTCGACAATGCGCTGGAAATCATCCTGTTCAACTTCGGTGCGGAACGGATATTCGGCTGGCCGGCGCACGAGGCAGTGGGTCAAATCATCGATCTGCTGCTGCCGCCGCGCTACCGGGAGGGACACGACAAGCTGGTCGAGGGATTTCGTCAGTCGGGAGACGTGGCGCGCCGCATGGCGGAGCGCCGCTCGATCTTTGCCATCCGCCGGGACGGCTCCGAGTTTCCCGCCGAAGCCTCGATCTCCAGACTCGAATCCGGAAGTTCGATTATCTACACTGTAATTCTGCGCGACATCACCGCCCGCGTCGCCCATGAACGCGAACTGGAGGCGGCGCGCGACAAGGCGGAAGCGGCGATGCAGGCCAAGAGCATGTTCCTGGCCAATATGAGCCACGAAATCCGCACCCCGCTCAACGCCGTGATCGGCATGACCAGCCTGCTGCTCAACACGCCGATCGACGACGAACAACGGAACTACGCCGAAACCGTGCGCGCCAGCAGCGAAGCCCTGCTGACCATCATCAACGACATCCTGGATTATTCGAAGATCGAGGTCGGCAAGCTGGAGATCGAACGCTATCCCTTCGACCTGCGCCGCTGCCTGGAAGAGGCGATGGATCTGATCAGTGCCGAAGCCGGCGAAAAGACCATCAACCTGGCCTACTTCATCGACGACAGCGTGCCGGCCAGCCTGGTCGGCGATGTCACCCGCCTGCGCCAGATACTGGCCAACCTGCTCGCCAATGCGATCAAGTTCACCCATCGCGGCGAAGTCGTGATCAACGTCTCCGCTGTCGCTGTGGATGATCGGCGCCACGAGATTCTGTTTGCCGTCCGCGACACGGGCATCGGCATCGCCGAAGACAAGCTGCAGATGCTGTTCGAGTCCTTCAGCCAGGTGGACGCCTCGACCACCCGCAAATACGGCGGCACCGGCCTGGGGCTGGCAATCAGCCGGCGCCTGGCGGAAATGATGGGCGGCCGCATGTGGGTCGAAAGCACGGTCGGCGCCGGTTCGACCTTTTTCTTCAACATCTCCGCCGAGGCCGCCGGCTCGCAGCTGGCAAACAATTTCCTGCAGGAATACGCGTTCGCGCTGGCCGGCCGACGCGTGCTGATCGTCGATGACAACAGCACCAATCGCCGCATCCTGGTCAAACAGACCCTGGTCTGGGGCATGCTGCCCTCGGCGGCGGCATCGGGCATCGAAGCGCTGGATTTCATCCGCCACGGACATGCCTTCGATGTCGGCATTCTCGACATGAGCATGCCCGAAATGGACGGCCTCGCGCTGGCGCTGGAAATCCGCAAGCACCGCGATCCGCTGGCCCTGCCCCTGGTCATGCTGACCTCGGTCACCCACCAGCGCTCCAGGGACGACAAAATGGGCCAGGCCGGCTTTGCCGCTTATTTGAACAAGCCGATCAAGCCCACCGCCCTGCTCGACGCGCTGCTCCACGCCCTGCGCATCGCGCCGATCCCGGCCGCGGCACGGGCGCTTGCGCCGCCTCCGGGCGCGGCGAAGCTGGCCGTCGAGTTGCCGCTCAATATCCTGGTCGCCGAAGACAACACGGTCAACCAGAAAGTCTTGCAGCAACTCCTGGCCCATCTGGGCTACCGCGCCGACGTCGTCGCCAGCGGCACCGAGGTACTCGACGCGCTCGAACGGCAGAACTACGACGTGATCCTGATGGACGTGCAAATGCCGGAAATGGACGGCCTCGAAGCAACCCGGCGCCTCAAGGCGCGATTCGGCCAGGCAGCCTCGCCGTGGGTCATCGCCATGACCGCCAATGCGATGCTCGGAGATCGCGAGAAGTGTCTCGCCGCGGGCATGGATGCCTACGTCCCGAAACCGGTCGAGCTCGACGACATCCGCGCCGCATTGGCCGCCATTGCCCGCCCCGCAACCGCATCGACACCGCCCCGCAACGGGGACGAGGGAAGCCCGGTGATCGATCGCAGCCGCATCGCCCACCTGATGGAAATCCAGGACGAGCGGCAACCCACCCTGGTCGGCGAAGTGGTCGAGATGTTCTGCAACGACTCGCCGCGGCACCTGGAAAACCTGGCCGCAGCGATCCGCGACGGCGACGGCGAACGACTGGCAAACGCGGCCCACCGCTACCTCTCCAGCATCGAGAACCTGGGCGCCGAACGCATGCGCACCCAATGCATGGAACTCGAACGGCTGGGCCGCGCCGGCACGGTGACCGGCGCCGGCCAGGTTCTCGAACAACTCCGGCACGAATTCGCCCTGGCGCGCAACCGGCTGGCGGCAATCGTCGGAAAACCGACCTAGATCGGCGCGAGCACGCCAAGGCTTATCATCGCAATTTCCAACCGTCGCAACCCGGCCGATACCTTGCGCCGGAGCTCGGCGACAAATGCGCGTGCGTACCGTAGCGCCGGGCATTCGTTTACTTAAGACAGGCAGCACTCATGACAATAGACTATCGCATCATTCCGGTAACCCCTTTCGAACAGAACTGCACCCTGCTTTGGTGCACCGAAACCATGAAAGGCGCCCTGGTCGATCCCGGCGGCGACATCGAGAAGCTGCTGTCCGCGGCCGCCAGACTGGGCGTGAGCATCGAGAAGGTGCTGCTCACCCACGGCCACATCGACCATGCCGGCGGCGCCGGCGAACTGGCGACGCGCCTTGGGGTATCGATCGAGGGGCCGCAGCGCGAAGAGAGTTTCTGGATCGACCAGCTGGTCGCGCAAAGCCGCAGCTTCGGTTTCCCGCTGGCGCAGGCTTTCACGCCGGACCGCTGGCTCAACGACGGCGACAGCGTCAGCGTCGGCAAAGAAACGCTGCAAGTACTCCACACGCCCGGCCACACGCCGGGACACGTGGTGTTCTTCCATGCCCCGTCCAAGCTTGCCATCGTCGGCGATGTGCTGTTTGCCGGCTCGATCGGACGCACCGACTTTCCGCGCGGCGACTATCACGCGCTGATCGATGCGATCCACAACAAACTCTGGCCGCTGGGCGACGATGTCGAATTCATTCCCGGTCACGGGCCGATGTCCACTTTCGGCGAGGAACGCCGCAGCAATCCCTTTGTCGGTGACGGAGCCTGATCATGCCGCATGCGTTCAAGTTCTTCCGCGCCGGCGGCTTCGACCAGGTGCGCATCGATACCGCCGCCGACCTGCTGGCGCTGAAGGAACTCGACCAGAAGCTGTGGGTCGCGCTGTCCTGCCCGGTGCAGGGCATCGAGTTCGACCAGCGCAGCCTGGCGCTGATCGACAGCGACGGCGACGGACATATCCGCGCCCCGGAACTGCTGGCGGCGATCGACTGGGCGGCCGCACGCCTGGCCGATCCCGGCGTTCTGGCGCAGGGCCTGGACGGCGTTCCGCTGACCGCCATCCAGGACGACGACATCGGTGCGCCGCTGCTGGCTGCCGCCCGCAGCCTGCTGCCGGAGGGCCAGAGCCTGGTCTCGGTGTATGCAGCGAGTGCCGCCGAAACCGATTTCAGCGCCCGCGCCCTGGCGGCCTGGGAAGCCGCCGGCCAGGCGGCAAAACCGCTCGGCGATGCCACCGAAGCCGCCTGCGACGCCACCGCCGCGGTGCAGGACAAGCTCGACGACTTCTTCGTCCGCTGCCGCCTGGCGGCCTTCGACGCACGGGCCGGAGAGGCGATGAACGCGTCCGACGAGGCACTGAAATCCTTGAGCGGCGCGGCGCTGTCCGCCGCGCACGCCGATATCGCCGCACTGCCGCTGGCAAGAGTCGGCGCTGGCGCCGCGGTGCCGCTGGGCGCCGGTATCGACGCGGGGGCCAACCCGGCCTGGTCCGCGCGCATCGCGGCTTTCCGCGAGGCTGCCGTGGTGCCGCTGCTGGGCGCCCGCGAAGCGCTGAGCGAATCCGATTGGCTGGCGCTGCAGGACCAGCTCGCGACCTTTGTCGCCTGGCAGGCCGCCAGGCCCGCCAGGCTGCCGACCGAGGCCGAAGCGGTGCGCGACCTCGAACGCCTGGCCCGTTACGTGCGCGACCTCATGCCGTTGGCCAACAACTTCGTCGCCTTCCGGGATTTCTACACGCGCCAGCCGGGTACGCCGATGCGGGCCACATTCCAGATCGGCACCCTGTATCTCGACGGCCGCTCGGCGGAACTTTGCGTCGCGGTCAATGACGCCGCCAAGCACGCAGCCCTGGCTGGCCTGTCGCGCATCTGTCTGGTGTATTGCGACTGCGTTCGCCACGGAGACAAGCTGTCGATCGCCGCCGCCTTCACCGCCGGCGATTCCGATCAGCTGATGGTGGGTCGCAACGGCGTGTTCTACGACCGCCAGGGGCGCGACTGGAACGCCACCATCACCAAGCTGGTCGAGCATCCGATCAGCTTGCGCCAGGCCTTCTGGTCGCCCTACAAGCGCCTGCTGCGCCTGGTCGGCGAACAGTTGCAGAAGATTGCCGCAAGCAAGGCTGCCGCCGTCGAAGGCAAGCTTGCCGAAGCCGCCATCGGCGTCGGCAAGAGGGTCGAAACGCCGCCGGTCAAACCGGGCGCGCCGCAGGCCGCGGTTGCCGCATTCGACGTCGGCAAGTTCGCCGGCATCTTCGCCGCCATCGGCCTTGCCGTCGGTGCCCTCGGCACGGCGGCGGCGGCTGTGGTGACCGGTCTGCTGGGCCTCAAGTGGTGGCAGATTCCCTTCGCCATCGGCGGCCTGCTGCTGCTCATCTCCGGCCCGGCCATGGCGCTGGCCTGGTTCAAGCTCCGCAGCCGCAACCTCGGCCCGATCCTCGATGCCAACGGCTGGGCGGTGAATGCACGGGCGCGCATCAACATCCCCTTCGGCACCTCGCTGACCCAGCTGGCGCAACTGCCGGAAGGCGCCGAGCGGGCCCTGACCGACCCGTATGCGGAAAAGGAGCTGCCGTGGAAGACCTATCTGGCCATCGCGCTGCTGGTCTTCGTCGCTGCGGGGTGGTGGACGCGCTGAACGCTTAAGGAAGGTCAGGATCGCCGGCCGCACCGAGAGTCGGCGCCGGCGCGACGGCGAGCAGTTCGCGTACCCGCGCGCCGGCCTGCCTGGCCAAGACGGGATTCTGCAGCCACATCTGGATGAAGAATTCCCGCATCTGCTCGGATTGAGCCAAGCGCTCGATCATGAGGTGCTGCGGGATCGTTACAGGCGGCCGGATGGCGTCAGGCATTCGGGTCTTCTCCACGCTTGATCTTTTCCAGCGCCTCGATGTCCAGCCGATCCTTGGGCCGGTTCGCGGCGCGCTTCATCACCAGCAGATCGTCTATCGAAGCAATCGGTACATGCCTGCCGAACAGGTCGCCGGCAACCGCGTTGGCTATCAACCTGTCGAATGAAACTTCCGGCCGCACGATCACATCGACGACTACGCCGCCGGCCTGCGGCTCTCGCAGGGAAAACGCCAGCATGCCCTTTTCCCTGTGCCACCGGTCGATCTGGTCAGCATCCTGCAGCGATTCGATCGGCACCGGGATTCCAGGCGTCAGCCCGTGCCGTTTGGCGACACTGAAGAATCGTGCCAGATTGTCATCGTTCATCGCCAGCACCAGGTCGATATCGAAAGTGCTGCGCTGAAAGCCATGCAGTTGAACGGCCAACCCGCCGACGAGCACATAGTGAACCCGCTCGTCCGCCAGCGACTTGAGCAATTCGGTGATCTTCATGGCGCCGATGATCGCATGGATCGGGCACCAAACCAAAGCTGCAACGCTGAGCTGGCCGCGCGCCGACGCTATGGCACAATGGATTGCGCTCGTCGCATCAAGCGATGCGCACAGACCGAGGATCGCCGGGATACCGAGCCTCGCCGCTCGCCGGGGGCACAACAACAATGACTGTCCGCAATCTCGAATTCCTCTTCCGTCCGCAGTCGGTTGCGGTGGTTGCCGAGCCGGACCAAGCCAGCCGCTATGCCGAGGTGGTGCTGCGCAATCTCGCCGCCGGCGGATTTGCCGGACCGGTCATCACCGTGGCCGCGAAAAAACGCTCGCTGTTCGGCATCGGCAGCCATATCCACATCGACCCGCTTGAACTGGCGCCCGACCTGGCAATCGTCTGCGCCGCAGCGAGCGACGTGCCGCAGATCGTCGCCCAGCTCGGCGCCCGCGGCACGCGGGCGGTGATCGTCGGGCCGTCGACGCGGAACAGGCGGCATGGGGGCGAAATCGCCGATATACACAAGGCCATTCTCGACGCGGCGCGCCCCAACCTGATGCGCGTACTCGGACCAGGCAGCGGCGGCCTGGTCGTTCCGGCCAGCGGTCTCAACGCCAGCATTGCGCCCAGCGTCGCAACTCCCGGCAAGATCGCCCTGGTGGCCCAGTCGGCGGCAGTCGCCGCCGCCGTGCTCGATCGCGCCGCGAGCAAGGGTATCGGCTTTTCGTCGGTGCTGCACCTGGGCGCCAGCATCGACATCGATCTGGCCGACGCGCTCGACTGGCTTGCGGCAGACCCCGACACCGAAGCCATACTGGTGCAGTTCGAGTCGATCATCGTGGGGCGCAAGTTCATGTCGGCGGCACGCGCCGCTGCACGCAACAAGCCGGTGGTCGCGATCCGCGGCGGCCGGGCGGACGCCGGGCGCGCGGCCGGTGGCTGGTTCACCACCGACGACGTCTATGAAGCGGCGCTGCGGCGCGCCGGCTGGGTCCGCATCGATACCCTGGAAGACCTGTTCGACGCAGCGGAGGCGATGGCGCGCGTGCGCTCGATGCGCGGCCAGCGCCTGAGCATCATTGCCAACGGCCACGGCCTCGGGCGCATCGCTGCCGACGCGCTGCTGCGGTCCGGCGGCCGGCTCGCAGCGCTGTCGAAGGAAACCGTCAAGCATCTCGACCGACTGCTGCATCCCGGCTCGCCACTGGGCAATCCGCTGGCCCTGCCGGCCGACGTGACGCCGGCCAACTGGGCCGCGGCGCTCGCAGCGGTGCTGGCCGACCGCGAAACGGACGCGGTGCTGACGGTCTATTCGCCGTCGCCCTTCGCGCCCAGTGCAGACGTCGCCGCGGCCATCTGTGACGCCGCCGGGCAAACGCAGCGCAACGTATTCACCTGCTGGATCGGCGGCGCCACGATGCTCGAAGCGCAGCGGATCGCCGCGGCGCACGGCCTGTTGAGCCACGAATCGCCGGAAAAGGCCATCGCCATCTTCCAGGGCATCGTCAATTACGCGCGCAATCGGGAACTGCTGGCACAGATGCCGCCTTCCGTCGCCGAGGATTTCAGCCCCGACCTCGATGCCGCCCGCGGTGTCCTCGCCGAGGCACTCGACGCCGGCGCCGACACCCTGTCGGCGCTCCAGGCACGTCGCCTGTTGCAGGCCTACGGCATCGGCGCGGCCGACTATCCCCAGGCCGCCAGCATCAATGCGGCAATACGCGGCGCCGATGAAATCGGCTATCCGGTGGATCTCGGCCTGGTGCTTGCCCGTGAGACCGGGTATGAACCCGTGGCGGCGGGGTTGCGCTCGGCAGCTGACATCAAGCTCGCCGCCCGGGGCTTGCGCAACTGGGCGCGCGTGCAGCGTCCGGGCGTCCGCGTCGGCGGCTACCGGCTGCGGCCCAGCGTAACGCGAAGCGGCACTTGCGCGCTGCGTCTCGGCGTGGCCGACGACCCGGTATTCGGTCCGGTGATTTTTCTCGGATCGGCTTCCGTCGCAGGAGTCCGCGAGGGTCGCCTGGTCGTCGCGCTGCCGCCGCTCAACCTCGCGCTGGCCCGCGACCTGGTCGGGCGCAGCGGTTTTGCCGAAGAGGCGCCGGGCGACCAGCGCGCGGCGCTGGAATCGGGCGCGTGCACCGCGCTGGTAAGAATTTCGCAACTGCTCACGGATCTCGACGAGGTGGCGGGTCTGGAACTCAATCCGCTGCATGTCGAGACATCGAGCGTGATCGCGCTGGAGGCCCGCATCCGCGTCGAGAAACGGGGACGCCGGCTCGGCTTCCGGCGTTTTGCGATCCGCCCCTACCCGAAAGAATTGGAACAGCGGGTCGGCTGGGACGGTCGCCAACTGCTGATCCGGCCGATTCGCCCGGAGGACGAGACGACCCTCGGCGACCTGTTCGGCGCACTCGATGCCGAAGATGCGCGGATGCGCTTTTTCGGCACCATGCGCAGCCTGCCGCGTTCGCAGCTGGCCCGTTTCACCCAGATCGACTATGACCGCGAGATGGCGCTGGTGGCGATCGAGCACGGCGCCGACGGCAAAGAACATTCGCTGGGCGAGGTTCGCGCGGTGGCCGACCCCGACAACCGGGTCGCCGACTTCGCCATCGTGGTGAGTTCCGAAATCAAGGGCAAGGGTCTCGGGCGACTGTTGTTGCAGAGCATCATCGACTACTCCCGCCGCTGCGGCACGCGCGAGTTGCGCGGCGAAACCCTGGCCGCAAACCTGCGCATGCAGCATCTGGCACGCGGCCTCGGCTTCCAGCTGAGCACGGGTGCCGACCTCGGCACCGTAGAGTTGCGCCTGCGCTTGCGCGAGAACGAATAGCCGCCGGAACGTCGTCCGGCTTGTTCCCGACCGGGGAAGGGTCTATGATTGTTCGACGAGCTTCGGCTTGAGAGTATTTCATGGCATCCATTTCGTCCCTTTCCGGCGCACAATCAGCTGCCCAATCCGGCCTGCAGCAGCTCAGGCTGCAACAAGCCAAGAGGGAAGCCGAGCAGGCGGAATTTACCGCCCGCGTGCTTGCTGCGCAGGCCAGCCAGGCGCAACAGAAAGCCAGCGACGCTCAGGAAGAGGCTCGCGCCATAACCGCGCAGTCGGACCAGGCGCAAACCCAGGCCGGCCAGGCACGCCAGGGCTTGGCGGTGATCAAGAGCGTGGGCCAGATGGGAACCCAGCTGAACAGCGTTGTCACCAAGGTTGCCGAGAAGGTGAAGTCTGCAGAACCCGCCGTTCCGGTTCAGGATGCCGCGACTCCGGTGGTCAATACGCAGGGACAGGTCACCGGTACCGTCATCAACACCACCGCCTAGAGCAGTTCAACCACAGGAGGCTATTATGGCCATCAACGCAGTGAGTCCTTCTGCCAGCGCCGCGACGCAGGCGGTTCAGCAGCCCAAGCCGCAGCAGACCCAAACGCAGAAGACCGAGGCCTCCGGGTCCAGCGACGAAGCCGCCAAGGCGCGCCAGGCACAACAACAGCAGGCGCAAAAGACCCAGCCGCCGAAACCCGTGGTCAACGCGCAGGGGCAAACCACGGGGCGCGTGGTCAACGTCACGGCCTGAGGCCGGGGCGCGCTGCCGCAAAGGCCGGTTGCAACGGGCCGCTGGCGGCGGCAAGCGGAAAGGGAGTCATGAAAGCCAGTCAACTCATTGTGACCAGCGCGACGGCGTTTGCGCTGCTGGCGTTTGCCAATTGCCAAGCGGAGGAAGGCGGCAAGCAAAGCGCTGCCGCGCGACAGGCAGCAAAAGCCCGCGACTACGGCAGCCGCCAGGACAAGGAAGGCCCAGCCGATGTCGCGACCGCCTCGACGGCCAATGCCGCCGGCCTGAAGGAAGGCGACAAGACGCCCGTATTGGATGGCCCGGTGGTTGAAAAAGCCGCCAAGGACATGGGCGACAACTGGAAGAAACTGGATAAAGCGCTCGATCGCTTCTGACGTCGGCGTCAAGGCTTGCGGCCTGCCGCCGGGTTTCCCGTATGCAGGTCGATGCGGCCGACAAAAGCCATGGCGGCGAGCGTCGCGGCAATCGCCAGGTAGCCGACCCTGTTGTAGCCGACAATATGTCCCGCGGCATCTGCGGCAATCATCGCGCCCCCGAGGTAAGACGCAGCGCCCGACGCCAGTTGCTGGACGGCGCCATTCATCGACAGGAAGGTTCCGCGCAGGCGCGGTTGCACGGCCGAGGTGACGATGGCCATCGCCGGCACCATGCGTCCCGGCACGAAAATGAAGAACAGCGTCGACCAGAAGATCATGACCCATAGCGGCACCGGCATCAGATGCGTCTGCACGAACAGCGGCAACATCGAACACAGCGCCATCAGGCGGTAGACGCGGATCTTGCCATGGGCATCGGCCAGGCGGCCGACCAGGCGCGAGGTAAAGAAGGTGGCGCAACCGCCGACCAGATAAATCAGTGGGATGTCCTCCTGCCGGATGCCGACATTGGCCGTGACATAGATCGTGATATAGGGAATCACGCTGAAGCCGGAGAACATGATCAGGGCCATGAAGAGCAGCGCCCGCAGGTGGTTGGTATCGCGCAGCACGGCCGCCATGGCCGCCAGCGGATGCGCCCGCTCGGTGTCGGAGACGGTGGCGCCGGGCAGATGCCCGCGCAATGCTGGCAGCATTTTCCAGCCGAGCAGCAGGAAGCCGCAGGCCAGCACCGCGATGAAAATGAAGGGAAAGCGCCAGCCGAAATGATTGGCGAGGTACAGCGACAGCGGCACGCCGGCGACCGTGGACAACGAGAAGGCCGACATGATGGTGCCGCTGGCACGACCGCGACGTTCGAAGGGAATCAGGTCGCCGACCATGGTCTGCACCATCGAGCCGAGCACGCCGCCGAACGCGCCGGCGGTGCCGCGTGCCGCCAGCAGCGTCCAGTAGCCCGGCGCCAGGCCGCAGGCCAGGGTGGCCACGGCAAACAGGGCGAACATGGTCAGCAGCATGCGCTTGCGTTCGAAGCGGTCGACGAAGACCGCCGCCAGGACGCCGGTAAAGGCCGCCGAGAAGGTATAGGCGGAAACCAGCAAGCCGAATTCATGGGTGCCGACACCGAGTTCCCGCATCAGGATCGGGCCCAGCGGCATCATGATCATGAAGTCGAGAATGTGGGCGAACTGGATCCCGGCCAGGGTCAGCAGCAGCATGCGTTCGCGGGCAGGGTCGAGTGGTGTGGCAGATGAACTCATGGGAGGCAGGTTGATTGGAAAGTCGGCGCTGGCGCTGCGGCGATACTAGGGCGGCATCAGGGCGCCTGGCGCCAGCAGGCGCGCACGCCACCACTTTTGCGCCTCGCCTTCGCCGTCGAGGTTCCATGCCAGCCACAGCGGTTCGCTGGCACGCGTTTCGGCGACGTCCCGCGCGACCAGTTCGCGCTTGGTCAGCGCGGCGTCGATGCGACAGCGCGGCAGGAAGCCGTAGCCCAGCCCGGCGATCTGCAGCGCGATCTTGGCCTCGATGTTCGACACGGTGATGCGCGACTGCCCGGAGAGCAGGCCGATGCTGCGCGTCGGCAGCAGGCGCGCGCTGTCGGCGACGACGATCGCCGTGTGGGCGAGGAAATCATCGGTGCGAAGCGGACGGTCGATACGTGCCAGCGGATGCTGTGGCGCGACGCAGAAAACGAACTCGATGTCGTGCAGGCGTTTCGCCTGCTGCGCGAACCCGGGCGGCGGATCGCCGACCGCCAGGATCAGGTCGGCGCGGCCCTCGCGCAGCGCCTCCCAGCTGCCGGTCATGACTTCGCTGCTGATGCGCAGGCGCGTGCCGCAATCCAGCGCCTCGAAGGCGCGGATGTGGTCGAGCAGCGCCACGGTCGGCAACAGGGAATCATGCACCAGCCTCAGTTCCGACTCGTAGCCGGTGGCGATGCGGCGCAGGCGCGATTCGAGATCGGCGGCAGAACGCAGCAGCCAGCGGCCTTCGCTGAGCAGTTCGCGGCCGGCCGGCGTCAGCGTGACGCGCGGCCCACGGCGGGAGAAGAGCGGGAAGCCGAGTTGCTCTTCGAGCTTGGCCACCGTGTAGGAAATCGTCGAGGGCACTTTGTGCAAGGCCTCCGCCGCCGCGGCAAACGAGCCGCCGCGATCGATGGCATCGATGATTTCGATGGCATCCAACGTCAGCTTGAGCATGGGAAACGTTTTAACATTCGAAAATTTCGATCATAGCCTGACAAAAGCCTCATCACGGAGAAGCTTGCAATAGCTGATACTGCAACTTACTTGAGTATTCTACTCAAGCTTGATCCAGGTATCACCGCAGGGAATTCTAGCAGCGATCATCAGCAGTATCGAACATTTCAACCCGGAGGAATCATCATGTCCCACACAGTCATCGTGTATCACAGCGGCTACGGCCATACCCGCAAGCTGGCCGAAGCCGTGCACCAGGGCGCCGCCGGCGTCGCCGGCGCCACGGCAGAGTTGCTCGCAATCAGCGCCGAAGGCGAACTGCCCGCCGGCGCCTGGGAAAAGCTCGAAGCCGCCAGCGCCATCGTCCTCGGCACGCCGACCTACATGGGCGGCCCCTCGTGGCAGTTCAAGCGCTTTGCCGATGCCAGCGCCAAGCCCTGGTTCGGCGCCAAATGGAAGGACAAGATCGCGGCCGGCTTCACCAATTCGGCCTCGATGAACGGCGACAAGCTATCGACCCTGCACTACTTGTTCACACTGGCCATGCAGCACGGCATGGTCTGGGTCGGCACCGGCATGATGCCGGCCAACTCGAAGGCGGCGCAGCGCAATGACGTCAACTGGATCGGTTCCTTTGCCGGCGCCATGGCCCAGTCGCCCTCGGATTCGAGCCCCGAAGAAGGCCCGCTGCCCGGCGACCTGGAAACCGCGCGCCTGTTCGGCAGCCGCGTTGCCGAAACCGCGGTACGCTGGAACCGTTGACCCAACCCGAACGCGAAGGAGAACGAAATGCTTGAATTGCGCAAGGCCGTTGATCGCGGCGTAGCCAACTTCGGCTGGCTCGATTCGCGCCACACGTTTTCCTTCGGTCACTATTACGATCCCCAGCAGGTCGGTTTTTCCGACCTGCGCGTGATCAACGACGACCGCGTGCAGCCCGGCATGGGCTTCGGCACCCATGGGCACCGCGACATGGAGATCTTCTCCTATGTGCTGGAAGGCGCGTTGGAGCACCAGGATTCGATGGGCAGCGGCTCGGTGATCCGCCCCGGCGACGTGCAGATGATGAGCGCAGGCAGCGGCGTCACGCACAGCGAATTCAATCATTCGCAGGATGAGCCGGTGCATTTTCTGCAGATCTGGATCGTGCCCGACCGGCTGCGCGTCACGCCGCGCTATCAGCAGAAACATTTTCACGCCGCTGAAAAGCGCGGCCGCCTGCGCCTGATCATTTCACCGGACGCCGCCGACGGTGCGCTTGGCGTCTATCAGGATGCGCGCGTCTATGCCGGCCTGTTCGATGGTGCCGAACGCGCCGAGATCGGCCTGGCGCCGGGCCGTTACGCCTATGTCCATGTCGCCCGCGGCGCGCTGAACGTCAATGGCATCGCGCTGGGCGCCGGCGACGGCGCGCGCATCCGCGACGAAGAGCGGCTCCGCTTCGACGGCGGCGAGGATGCCGAGTTGCTGCTGTTCGACCTGTGCCCCGAGACAGAGCCGACCTGATCGCCGTGCCGGCGGCGCCGACTTTCCAAGCGCATGTCGCCTGGAACAGCGGATGACACTTGCCGCATAATCCGCCCATGAATCCTGGACGAGTCCTGCGCTGGCTGATCTGGTTCTGGCTGGCCGGCATCATGGGCACCGTCGGCGCCCAGGGCTTGCCCGAAGGCCTCGCCGAGTTGCGCATCGACGTGCTGCGCGACCCCGGCGCGCAACTCGCCGTCGGCGACCTTGCCGCGCTCGGCGAGCGTTTCGCGCCGCTGCCCGGCGGGGTGCTGAATGCCGGTTTCACGCGCGACGCATTCTGGCTGCGCATCAGCGTCCAGCGCCGCGCCGGTGCGCCGCAGGACTGGCGGCTGGAGGTTCGCCCCGCGTTTCTCGACGACCTGCGTCTTTACGCGCCAACTGCCGACCAGAGCTACCGGGTAGACCGCCAGGGCGACTGGCTGCCCTATTCCACGCGGCCCTTCCGCTATCGCAATCCGCTGTTCACGCTCGACTTGCCCGACGAGAGCCGGCAGCAGTTCTACTTGCGCGTCGCCAGCACCAGCAGCCTGATGGTCATGCCCAGCGTGACGACGCCAGAAGTCTTCCGCCAACGTGCGCAATTCTCGCTGATCGGCCTGTCGCTGTTCTTCGGCGTCATGATCGCCATGATCGGCGTCAACCTGCTTTACGCGATAGCCCTGCGCGATCTGTTTTTCGGCGCCTATGGCGTGTTTCTGACGCTGGAACTGCTGGGCTTCGTCAACGTCGAAGGCATGCTTGCCCAGTTTTTCTTTCAGGATTCGCCGACTATTCCGGACCGCCTGGTCGGACTGACCACCTACGCCTCGTTCGGCCTGGGCATGGTCTTGTTCCGCCAGTTCGTCAGAGTCCGCCATTACCTGCCGCGCCTTGACCTTATCGTCGTGTTTGCCGCCGCATGCGAGTTCACGGTCTCGCTCTCGGCCCTGACCGACTATTTTTCCCTGCTCGCCCCGTTTGGCCAGTTGCTGATCCTGCCGGCCACGCTGATCACCCTGGTCGCGGCGATCATGGCCGCACGCACCGGCGAGAGCGGCGCCGGATTTGTCGCCGCCGGCTATTTCGCGCACATCGTGTTTATCGGCTATTCGGCACTCAGCCATGTCGGGGTATTCGCTACCGGAGTCGATCCTTACCTCGGCCTTTACGTCTCGGTCACGGCCCAGTTGCTGTTCTTCCAGGTCGGCATCGTGGCCCGCGCCCACCAGGCCGAACGGACCCATATGGCCTTGCTCGAACGCGCGCAGACGGCACAGGAACATGCCGAAAAGGAGCAGCAACTGCGCGAAACGCAAAGCCAGTTTCTCAACATGGTGGCGCATGAGGTGCGCACGCCCCTGGCGGTGATCACGGCAGCGACCAATTCCTTGCGGTTGTTCGACGCAAACCTACCTCAAGTCACCGAGCGGATCGACCGCATCGAACGTTCGGCGCAGCGCATGGGCAAGCTGTTCGAGCTTTGCCTCGCGGCAGAGCGCATCAACGACCCGCAAGACAAGCCGCAGCTGCAGCCGGTGTCCCTGCTCTCCCTGATCGCCGAGATCGCCGCGGAACACGGGCTCGAACCCGGCACGCGGCTGCAGATCGAGGACCATACCCGTGGTCAGGAAATCAAGGCCGATCCCCGCTTGCTCAAGGTCGCACTTTCCAATCTGATCGAGAACGCCGCCAAATACTCGCTGCCGGACGATCCGATCGAAATGCGCGTTGACCTTGCAGGAGCGGACGAGGGCGGCCCCGGCATCGTCTTCGATGTGATCGACCGCGGCCCGGGCGTGCCGGTCGAAATGCGCGAACGCATATTCGAAAAATACTTTCGCGCCGAGGAGCGCAAGGGCGTGCCGGGACTGGGCTTGGGCCTGTACCTGACCCGACGCATCGTGGCCAGCCACGGCGGCCATGTGCGCGTGCTCGACGGCACCGGAGGGCGCTTCAGAATCTATCTGCCGGCGGACAAATAGTTACCGTTCCCGTACCAGTTAGAGGATAATTTTGCCTTGTCAGACTTGATCAGGAAGCGTTTATGCCGAGAAGTTCGCCGCGTCTCGAATGGGGCCCGCAGTTCCGCACCGATATCAAAATCATCGATGAACAACATCAGGTGTTGTTCGACCTGATCAACGACATCGACGACCAGTTGGCGGAAGATCCGATCGACGTCGGTCAATTGCGCAAGGCCATCGACGGCGCGGTGGCGTATTCCCTCTATCATTTCGTCACGGAAGAAAGTCTCGCCTACCGCGCCAAGGCAACGTCGAAAATGGACGCCCACGTGCGCACCCATAACGAATTTCGCAAAAAGGTGGCGGACTTCCGCCATCAGGCCCAGACCGGCGACACGGTGGCGATTGCCACCCATTTGCTGCGCTACCTCAGGCATTGGCTGATCAGCCACATTCTGCATACCGACGTGGCGCTTGGCGCGGAAATCACGGCGCTCGAAAAGAGCCAGAGTGCCGCCAGGGAAGGCTCGGCCGACGACGGCCTGCGCATTGTCGTGGTCGAAGACAACGACGACCTGCGCGAGGAAATCGTCTTCTTCCTGTCCCACGTCGGCCATCGCGCGATCGGCTGTGCAAGCGGTGCAGCGCTCAACAAGCACATGGCCGAACGCGGCAGCGACATCATCGTGCTCGACCTCGGGCTGCCCGACATCGATGGCGTCGACCTGCTCAATCGCTACAGCGGTCGTCACGATGTCGCCATCGTGGTCCTCACCGCGCGCGGCGCGACCGAGGACCGCATCGCCGGCTACCAGCACGGGGCGGATGCCTACCTGGTGAAGCCGGTAGACATGCGCGAACTGGTGGCCGTGGTCGATCGCGCCGCCCAGCGACTCTACCCCCCACCCGGCGATACCGATCAGGCATGGAAGTTTTCCGCCAGCGCCTGGGCGCTCACTTCACCCGGCGGCATCGTCATCAAGCTTACCGAGCAGCAGTCCCAGATTCTGCAACTGTTCACGCGCGCCGGCCGGCGCGTCCTGCCGCGCAAGGAAATCATCGAAGGTCTGGGCTGGGACGCGGCGCCCGAACATGACAACCACAATGACGAAAAAATCGAGGCCGGGCTCAGCCGCTTGCGCCGCAAACTGGAAGAAGTCGGCATCAATCCGACGCCGATCAAGACCATCCGCGGTGTCGGCTACGCATTTCGCGCGCTGCTGATCGAAGCCGCGTAGCGCCTGTTTCGCCCCACTACGACTACAAATCGAGGCCGCGCGACTTTCTTCCGGCGCGGGCGAACAAGGCATCGAACACCGGGTTGGGCAGCAAGCGCAGCAGTTTCGCCACCACGCCCATCTGCCACGGAATCACGGTGTAGCCGACGCCGCGTTCGATGGCACGGGCAAAGCGGCGTGCGGCCTCGGCGGCCGGCAGCAGAAAGGGCATCGGGTAACTGTTCACCGCCGTCATCGGCGTCGCGATATAGCCCGGCGCGATGGTGACTACCCGGACGCCGCTGCCGCGCAATTCGACGCGCAAGGCTTCCAGATAGGCGATGGTCGCCGCCTTCGACGCCGAGTAGGCGCCGGCCCCAGGCAGGCCGCGGATGCCGGCCACCGAGGCGATGCCCACCAGCCGCCCGCCACCGCGTGCCTTCATGGCGGCAACGAAGGGCTGAAACGTCTGCGCCATGCCCATCACGTTGGTTTCGAAGACGCGACGGAACGCCGGCAGGTCGCCTGCCTCGTCCGCCAGGGTACCGACCGACACCCCGGCGTTGGCGATGACGATATCCGGACAGCCGAAGCGGTCAATGAAATCCGCCGCCGCGGCTTGCAGTGCTGCGGCATCGGCAACATCCAGCGCATAGCAGGCGTGCGCGCCGGGTAGTTCCGCGGCCAGTTCCAGGAGTCGGCGCTGGCGACGCGCCGCCAACCCCAGCGTGGCGCCTGCCGCGGCGTAATGGCGGGCCAGCGCCTCGCCAATGCCGCTGGAAGCGCCGGTCAGAAAGACATGCACTACTTCGTGCCAGACTCGTCGCGGACGCGCGCGATCAACTGATCGATGATCGCTATCAATTCGCCATAGTTGCCGGGGGTCAGGGCCAGATACCGGCCCTGCACCAGCACCGACGGGACGCCGGCGAGAGCGGCCGCCTTGGTCAGTTCGCGCGCCTGCTGGACGCGGCTCTGGACGCCGAACGAGGACCAGGTTTCGCTGAATTTCCTGGCATCGACGCCCTGCTTCGCCACCCAGTCGAACAGGATCTGCTCGTTGTCGAGGCGCTGGCGGGCGACGTGGATCGCATTGAACGCGCTGCCGTGCAGCTTATCCACCAGGTTCATGGCCTCCAGCGTGTAGTAAAGCCTGGCGCCGGGGGTCCATTTGTCGTTCGGGAAAATCGCCGGTACGCGGCGAAACTCGACATCCGCCGGCAGTTTCTTTTGCCAGCCGGCCAGCACCGGCTCGAAGTCGAAACAGTGGGGGCAACCGTACCAGAAGAATTCGGTGACTTCTATCTTGTCCTTGCCCGGCGCCAGCGGCGGATTGATCTCGCGAAAGTCGCGGCCTTCCTTCAGTTCGACGGCACCCGCGCCAAGTGCCAGGCACACCCCCAGCGTCGCCAGGATCGTCGCCAGAACTCCACGCCATGTCCTCATCGCCGACTCCTATTCCTTCTGCTTGATGACCGCGCCCTGTACTCCGCTCTGGGACAGCAGCGTACGCGCGCGGTTCATTTCCTCGGGATCGCGGAAGGGGCCGACGCGCACGCGATGCATGGTGCCCTTGTCGGGGATGCTGACCTCCTGCACGCTGGCTTCGAGCCCGGTCAGCGCGAGCTTGGCCTTGAGGTTGTCGGCATCGGCGGCCTTCTGGAAAGCGCCCACCTGGAGGAAGAAGATTTCGCTGGGCGCCGGCTTGGCCTCGACCACCGGCGCGACGGACACCGCAGGCGCGGCGGCCCCTGCCGGCGCCGGCGCGCCGGACGCGGCCGGCTGCTTGCCTTCGAGAATGCCGTAGAACTCGAAGCGCTGGCGGTCGGCGGGCTTGTCGCCGGGCTTGCCGGGCAATGGAGCGGGCGTCTGCGCACCATTCGTACCGTTGGCGTTCTTGTCTTTCTCGATCCTGGGTGCGCCTTCGTATTTGTTCTGGAACGGCAAGGGCGACTTGTTCAGATACCAGACCACGCCGAAGGCGATCGAAATCCCGACCACGAGGCCGATGAAAATACCGAGCAGCGTGCCGCCGCTGCTCTTTTTCTGCGGTGCCCGTGCGCTCGACGTGGCGCGCGAGTTCTTGCCACTGGTCCTGTCGAATTTACCCATGGTCACATGCTCACCGGTTGCGAAACGCCCAGCAGGGAAAGTCCGTTCTGCAGCACCTGCCGCGTCGCCAGGGCCAGCGCCAGTCGCGCGTAGCGGGTTGCCTGGTCTTCGACCAGCAAGCGCTCGGCGTTGTACCAGCTGTGGAAGTCGCCGGCCAGATCCTTGAGGTAGAAGGCCAGCGCATGCGGCGCATAGTCGCGCGCCGCGATCTGGATCAGTTCGGGGAATTCGGCCAGCCGCGCGCACAGCGCAAATTCGCGCTCGTGCTGCAACGGTGCCAGATCGGCCTGCGCCAGCGCCGCCGCATCGCCGTCCCACTGCGCCAGTACCGAGCAGATGCGGGCATGGGCGTACTGGACGTAATACACCGGGTTTTCATTGCTCTGCGAGGTCGCCAGATCGAGATCGAAATCCAGCGCCTGATCGCATTTGCGCAGCATGTAGAAGAAGCGGCAGGCGTCGTTGCCGACCTCCAGGCGCAACTGGCGCAGCGTCACGTACTCGCCGGAGCGGGTGGACATTGAGGCCTTCTGCCCGTTGCGGAACAGGCTGACGAACTGCACCAGGGTCACTTCGAGCCGATCGGCATCGGCCCCGGAAGCGCTGAGGGCGCCCTTCACGCGCGGGATGTAGCCGTGATGATCGGCCCCCCAGACGTCGATCACCCGGTCGAAGCCGCGCTCGAACTTGTTGAGGTGGTAGGCGATGTCCGATGCGAAATAGGTATAGATGCCGTTGTCGCGCTGCACGACGCGGTCCTTCTCGTCGCCGAAGGCAGTCGAGTTGAACCACTTGGCGCCATCCTGCAGATAAATATGGCCGGACGCTTCCAGCGCCGCGACCGCCCGCGCCACCATGCCCGTGTCGTAGAGGCTGCGCTCGGAGAACCAGACGTCGAAATGCACGCCGAACTCCTCGAGGTCGGCGCGGCAATCCGTCAGCTGCTCGTTCAGGACGTGGCTGTGGACGTAGGACCAGTCCTCGCCCAGCAAGTCCTTGCCGGCCAGGATCAGGCCGTCGAGCCGGGCTTCGGCGTCTTCGGTCGCCGGCAGGCAGGCCAGCACGGCTTCGGCCGGATGCACGTAGCGGTCGCCGTGGGCCTGCTTGATCTGTTCCGCCATCTCGCGCACGTAGCCGCCCTGGTAGGCGTTGGGCGGAAACGGGACGGGCTCGTCGAACAGTTCGAGATAACGCAGCCAGGCGGAAACGGCAAGGATGTCCATCTGCCGTCCGGCATCATTGACGTAGTACTCGCGCGTCACATCGTAGCCGGCGAAGGCCAGCAGCGAAGCGAGGCTGGCGCCGTAGGCCGCACCCCGACCATGGCCGACATGCAGCGGGCCGGTGGGATTGGCGGAAACGAATTCGACTTGCAGCTTGAGCCTGCCCGCAACGCCGCGGCCAAAGCCATGGCCGGCCGCCAGCACGGCAGCGACCACCGCCGTCTTGGCCGTGGCCGTCAAGGTGAAATTGATGAAGCCGGCGCCGGCAATCTCCACCTTGGCTACCGCCGGCGAGGGCGGCAATTCGCGCACCAGTCGCTCGGCAATCTGGCGCGGACTGGTTTTCAGTTCGCGCGCCAGCTGCATGGCCAGATTGCTGGCGAAATCGCCGTGGCTCGCCTGCTTGGGGCGTTCGAGAATGATTTCGACGGACCCCTGATCGGGCGCCACGCTGGCCAGCGCGGTGCGCAGCAGGCCGGCGAGATGCTGGCGGACGTCGAAGGCCGGGGGAGTAGATGCGCTGGATGCAGCCATATCAAGAGGTCGCGGGTCTTTCGGTAGGCTGTGAATTATACTTCCCGTTTTAGCTACGGCCGCAACGCGTAACGTCGATAATGCCGACGTTATCCTTCAAGCAAAGCACTCTTCGTCCGCTCCAATTCCCCGTGCGCATCTTCCGCCTGATCCGTATTGCCCGCGTCGCCTACGTCTACGGACTCGACCGCCTGATCCTCGATCACGAGATCGAACCCGGTTTCCGCATCCGCCTGCTCCTGGCGGCGCAAGGACTGATGTTCTGGCGCGATCTCGCGGCGCCGCGCGCGGTGCGCCTGCGCCAGGCGCTGGAGGATCTGGGACCGATTTTCGTCAAGTTCGGCCAATTGCTATCGACCCGGCGCGACCTGCTGCCGCTGGATATCGCCGACGAGTTGGCGAAGCTGCAGGACCGCGTGCCGCCGTTTGCCTCGGAACTGGCCATCGCCGAACTGGAGAAGGCCTACGGCAAACCGGTGGATCAGGTATTCGCGACCTTCGACCGCGAGCCGGTGGCTTCGGCCTCGGTGGCGCAGGTGCATTTCGCGGTGCTCCCCGACGGCCGCGAGGTCGCAGTCAAGATCCTGCGCCCCGGCATCCAGCCGGTGATCGAACATGACATCGCGCTGCTGCAGGTCGCCGCCAACCTGCTGGAAACCCTCTGGGCCGATGGCCGGCGCCTGAAGCCGCGAGAGGTGGTCGCCGAGTTCGACAAATACCTGCACTACGAGCTGGACCTGATGCGCGAAGCCGCCAACTGCTCGCAGCTGCGGCGCAATTTTGCCGATTCGGACCTGCTGATCCTGCCCGAGGTGCATTGGGACTGGTGTACCCAAAGCGTGATGGTGATGGAACGCATGCATGGCACCACCATTTCGCAGATCGACGCGCTGCGCGACAAGGGCGTCGACATCCCGCGGCTGGCGCGCGCCGGCGTCGAGATTTTCTTCACCCAGGTATTCCGCGACGGCTTCTTCCACGCCGACATGCACCCCGGCAATATCTTCGTCGCCACCGAGGGGCCGCGCAAGGGCAGTTACATCGCACTCGATTTCGGCATCGTCGGCACCCTGTCGGACATCGACAAGAACTACCTGGCGCAGAATTTTCTCGCCTTCTTCCGACGCGACTACAAACGCGTCGCCGAGGCGCACATCGAATCGGGCTGGGCACCCAAGGACACTCGCGTCGACGAGTTCGAGGCGGCGATCCGCTCGGTTTGCGAGCCCTTCTTCGATCGGCCGCTGAAGGACATCTCCCTCGGCCGCGTGCTGCTGCGCCTGTTTCAGACCTCGCGCCAGTTCAACGTCGAAATCCAGCCGCAACTGGTGTTGCTGCAAAAGACCCTGCTCAACGTCGAGGGCCTCGGCCGCGAACTCGATCCCGAACTCGATCTATGGAAAACCGCGTTGCCCTATCTGGAACGCTGGATGAGCGAGCAACTGGGCTGGCTGGCGCTGGAAAACAACATCAAGCGCGAAGCGTCGAACTGGGCCAAGCTGCTGCCGACCTTGCCGCGCCTGGTGCATCAGGCCTTGAGCGCCACCGCCTCGCCGGCGCCCAACCTCGAACTGGAGAGCCTGGCTGCGGAAGTGCGCGGCTTGCGTCACTTGCTCTGGCTGGCGCTGGTCGTCGCAGCGGCAGCCCTGACCTTCGCCGCGCTGCGGGCCTGAGGAAGCCGCCCCGAAGACAGTCAGGCATTCGGTGCCAAGCGCGGGTAAACTTCTGTTCCCGGTCGTCAGTCCTTCACTAAGGATTCCCGATGCTGCTCTGGTTTGTCATTCTCTATCTCATGGTTTCGGTCGGCATCGGCCTGCTGGCCGCCACCCGCGTCCATAACGCCAAGGATTTCGCCGTCGCCGGCCGCAGCCTGCCGCTGCCGGTGGTGATGGCGACGGTGTTCGCCACCTGGTTCGGCGCCGAAGCCGTGTTCGGCGTCTCCGCCACCTTCGTCAAGGACGGCCTGACCGGGGTCGTCGCCGATCCCTTCGGCTCCTCGATGTGCCTGGTCATCGCCGGCATCATCTTCTCGCGCTACCTCTACAAGCTCAACATCATCACCCTGGGCGACTTCTACCGCATGCGCTACAACCGCACGGTGGAAGTGATTACCACGGTCTGCATCGTGCTTTCCTACCTCGGCTGGGTGGCGGCGCAGATCAAGGCGCTGGGATTGATCTTCTTCGTCGTCACCGACGGCGCCGTCTCGCAGAACGCCGGCATGATCCTCGGCGCGGCCATCGTGCTGACCTACACCGTGTTCGGCGGCATGTTCTCGGTGGCGATCCTCGACTTCGTGCAAATGGCCGTGTCGATGGGCGGCCTGCTGTTCATCGCCTGGACCGTCAGCGGCAAAGTCGGCGGTGGCGCCACGGCGGTCATCAACCATGCGGCGGCGGCCGGCAAGCTGGACTTCTTCCCGCCGCCCGACCCCTGGCTGTGGGTCACCTTCCTCGGCACCTGGATCACCATGATGCTCGGCTCGATCCCGCAACAGGACGTGTTCCAGCGCATCACCTCGGCGAAGACCGCCAACATCGCTCTGGCCGGCTCGATTCTCGGCGCCTCGATCTACTTCTGCTTCACCTTCGTACCGATGTTCATCGCCTACTCGGCGACCCTGATCGACCCGACGCTGTTCAACGACTTGCTGGCCAAGGATACGCAGCTGGTGCTGCCGACCCTGGTGCTGCAGCACACCCCATTGTTCGCCCAGGTGCTGTTCTTCGGCGCGGTGCTGTCGGCCATCATGAGCTGCTCCTCGGCCACCCTGCTGGCGCCTTCGGTCACCTTCGCCGAAAACGTGGTCAGGGGCTTCTACCCGAACATGGGCGACCACCAGTTCCTGCGCGTGATGCGTGGCTGCCTGATCGTGTTCACCTGCATCGTGCTGGGCTTTGCGCTGAAGTCCGAGTCCTCGATTTTCAAGATGGTCGAGAACGCCTACAAGGTCACCCTGGCCGGCGCCTTCGTGCCGCTGGCCGCCGGCATTTTCTGGCACCGCGCAACGACGCAGGGCGCGCTGGCCTCGACCTTCGGCGGTCTTATCTCCTGGGTGCTGGTCGAGGTCCTGATCGGCGAAGCCAGCCCGGTGCCGCCGCAGCTGATCGGACTCGGCGTCTCGGCGCTGGGCATGCTTGCCGGCTCGCTGCTGCCGCAGTGGGTCGGCCACCGGCTGCCGGGCCACGACCCGCACGCGATCCTGCATCACCACGCCGCCGCACAGACCCATCACGCGGAGTCGGAGCACAAGCACTGACGAGTAGTTGCACGGAGGCCGGAGTGTCGCATAAGCAATCGCTCTACCAGCTTCTCGGACTCACCAGCAAGGCGTCGCCCGAGGACATACGCAGCGCTTTCGCGGCATGCCTGCAAGCCCTTGAACAGCACGCGGACGACCAGGAGCGGCGCAACCGCCTGAGTATCCTGCGACAGGTCCACGATGTATTGAGCGACCCGCGCCGGCGCGCGCTGTATGACAGCCGCACGCGCGCCAGGCCGCCGGCGGAGGAAGCACCGCCACCCTCCCGATCGCTCTGGCCGGCGTTCGCCCTGCTGTTGATTGCCGGAGCGGCCTATCCGGCCTGGCGCCTGGTCGCGACGGAGCGCGCGGAGCCCACCGCGACAGCCCCGCCGAAATCGGCCCAGCCCGCGGCGAGCAGCAGCGCGCCGCAGGCGAAGGCCAGGGACATCGAAGTCATGCCGCCATCGGTGCCCGTCACCGCCATGCCGGCGAGCGCGGCAGCGAAGCCCGCCGCGGTCCCGCCGCCAATCCAGCACAAGCTGGTCTTCGACGGGCCCAATGCCGCCAACCTGGCAAAGTTCTCCGACTCGACCTACGTCATCGTCGGCGCCGAAGGTCAGGGTACCGGGGTGGTGATCGACCACGACAAACTGCTGACCAACTGCCATGTGATCGCTCCCAACGTGCTGAAGGGACCGATTCTGGCCATCAATCCGGCGACGCGGGAAAGAACCCGCATCACGGAAGCCGCCTTCCTGGTCAGGGAGGACGCCTGCGTGGTCCATGCCCCCGGCCTCAACGGCAAGCCGATTGCCATCGGCGACGCCGGGCGCCTGGCGCGCGGCGCGCGCATTTTCAACATCGGTTTCGCCGACGGCCGCCTGATCTCCTCGGCGGGCGTGTTGCTCGGGGTCATTGAGCGCGGCGGGCAGAACTACCTGGCGTCCTCGAATTTCTGCGATCACGGCGTGTCCGGCGGACCGCTGGTGGACGAGGAAGGCCGCCTGGTGGGCCTGACTTCCGGCGGGCCGACCGATCGCAGCTTCTGTCTTTCCCTTACCGCCGAGACCGCCCGCACGGTGCTGACGCAAACGCCGATCGCGATCGACGCGTTTCCGCCGAATTACCTGAGCAATCTGGCGCGCCGCTGGTAGCTGTCGTCGTCTGCGCTTGTCCCCTCGCCGGGAAGCCGGCAGAATCGGATACTGTGGCAAACGGCGCACGCACCCACCTGACCCTCTACCTGACCGGCGGCTATGTGCTGCTGATCATCTATGCGAGCCTGTATCCCCTGGCCGGCTGGCGCGACAGCGGCGGCGCCCCGCTGGCTTTTCTCGGCGCGTCGTGGCCGCGTTATTTCACCGGCTTCGACCTGGCGACCAACGTCATAGCCTACCTGCCCTTCGGCTTTTTCTGCACCGCCGCCTTGCGCCGCCGCCTGGCGCCGCTCACGGCCTGGCTGATGGCCGCTGCGCTGGGCGGCGGACTGAGCCTGGTCATGGAACTGCTGCAGAACTACCTGCCCAGCCGGGTGCCCTCCAACCTGGATCTTGCGTGCAATGCCGGCGGTGCACTGCTGGGCGGCCTGATCGGCATCCGCTGGGGCGCGTTCGCGCTCGATGAAGGCCGTCTCGCACGCTGGCGCCGGCGCGTCATGATGCGCGCACACGGCGTTGACCTGGGTCTGCTGCTGATCGCCGCCTGGCTGATGACCCAGCTGTCGCCCGAAACCTTGCTGTTCGGCAGCGGCAACCTGCGCCAGATGCTCGACCTGCCGCCAGTCCAGCCCTTCCTGCCGGAGCGCTTCGCCAGCGTCGAAACCGCCATCGCCGCCGCCGGCCTGCTGGCCGCGGGACTGATGGCAACCATGCTGTTGTGCCGCCAGGCCCGCGTCCTCACCGGCGGCCTGCTGCTCGCCGCGCTGCTGATCAAGACCCTGGCCCATGCCTTGCTGATGGGTCCCGCGGCTGCCGTGGCGTGGATCACGCCGGGCAACGCGGTGGGCATGGCGATCGGACTGGCCTTGTGGTGGAGCGCTTCCTTCCTGGTGTTTCCGCTGCAACGCGCCGTGGCTGCGCTGGCCCTGCTGTTCGCCACGGTCATGGTCAATGTCGCCCCGGAAAACCCCTACCTGGCCAATACGCTGCACACCTGGAATACGAGTCAGTTCCTCAACTTCAACGGCCTCACGCGATTGATCTGTTCGCTGTGGCCTTTCCTTGCCCTGCCCTGGCTGATGATCTACCGTCCGGAAAGACACGATGCGCTCGATTACTGACCTCACCACCCTGCGCGATGCGCTGCGGGCCTTCTGCGCCGCACGCGACTGGCATCGCTACCACACGCCGAAAAACCTCGTCATGGCCTTGAGCGTCGAGGCGGCCGAACTGGTCGAGCATTTCCAGTGGGCGACGCCCGAGGAAAGCCTCGCCCTGGCGCCGCAAAAACGCGCCGAGGTGGCCGACGAAATCGCCGACGTGCTGATCTACCTGACCGAACTGGCCGACGTGCTCGATATCGACCCGATTGCCGCCGCCCGCGAAAAAATCGTCAAGAACGCGGTCAAATATCCGCCGCCCCCGGCGCAAGACAAGTGACCGACCGGCAAGACGACGGTGCCTGCGCCGCACAGCGCCGCTAAAATGCGGCTTCCTTCCCCTGTCGCCCGCCCCTGACCATGAGCCACTTCAAACACCACGTGTTCTTTTGCACCAACCAGCGCGCCGCGGGCGAAACCTGCTGCAACAACCACGGCGCCAGCGACATGCGCGCCTATGCCAAGGACCGGGTCAAGGCCCTGGGCGACAAGCTGCCGGGCAAGGTGCGCATCAATGCCGCCGGCTGCCTGGATCGCTGCGAAGAGGGTCCGGTGATGGTGATCTACCCCGAAGCGGTCTGGTACACCTACGTGGACCAGGAAGACATCGACGAAATCATCGACCAGCATCTGGTGCAGGGTCGCATCGTCGAACGCCTGAAAGTGGACTGAACAGGTGTCCCGACACGAGCGCATCCTGGTCGACGGGCCGGGCGGCAAGATCGAGGTTTTCGTCGAGGGCCATGAGAATCCGCAAGGCATCGCGTTGATCGCCCACCCGCATCCCCTGTTCGGCGGCACCGCCGACAACAAGGTGGTGACCACCTTGGCGCGCGCCTTTCGCGAGCGCGGCTGCATCACGCTGCGACCGCATTTTCGCGGCGTCGGCGACTCCGAAGGCGAACACGATCACGGCGATGCCGAGACCGACGACCTGCTGGCCCTGCACGCCTGGGCCCGGGCCCGGTACGCGACGGCAACGACGGCTTCGGGCGCGCCGCTACCGTTCTACCTGGCCGGCTTTTCCTTCGGCGCCTACGTCAGCACGCGACTCGCCAAACGTCTCGCGGCGGCCGGCGATCCGGCCCAGTGGCTGGTCCTGGTCGGTACCGCGGCCGGATTTGTCGAAGGCGCGCGGACCTACGAAACCGAAGCGGTGAGCCGCGACACACTGGTCATCCACGGCGCCGAAGACGAAACGGTACGCCTGGCCAACGTCCTGGCCTGGGCCCGACCGCTCGATCTCCCGGTCGTCGTGGTGCCCGGCGCCGACCACTTTTTCCACCGCCGCCTGCACCTGATCCGCGACATCATCCAGCGCGCCTGGCGGTAACGCCCGGCTCTAACGCGTGATGGCTGCCCAGGCCTTGCAGATCTGCTCCAGCCGATGGTTGCCGGCGTCGCGCAGGCTGACGAAGTTGATATAGCCCTGCATGCGGTTGTTGAGGCGCTTGCCGGTATTGGAATCCATTGCCAGGCGCCCGGCGGCAGCCTCCTCGAAGCACTTGACGATGCACGTGGCGGCGTTGAGATACACGGCGACGTTCTTGTTGGCTTCGGCGAGACGGGCGAATTCCTCCACAGCTTCGAGCAACTGGCCGTGCTTGGCCATGTTGGCGGCGGCGACGTTCATCCGCTTCAGATTCTCGGTGGCACCCTCCGCAATGCGCGAGGCATGTTCGTCCCAACCGCCGCTGGCCATCATCTGCCGGATACGGCCTTCCATCGACTGGTTGCCGACGTGGTCCTGGTACAGCACCTGGGCCATCTGGCACGCCGTCTCTTCATCGCCCATCGCGACCGCAGCCTCCAGCATGAACATCGACTGCTCGCTGTCGACTTCGATTTCCGTCGTTTTCGCCGTTTCGAGGGCCTGCCGCATCTGCTGATAGGCCGCGGCCGCAGCCTGGCGATCGCCGCCGGTCAGCGCCGAGGCATAGCCAACCGTTTTCTCCGAAAGATTGTAGGCGGGATCGTTCTTGTGGAAGTCGCGCAGGTTGCTGTTGAGCGCATCCAGCCTGTCCGCCGCCGCCTTGCTTCCGCTCTTGATCAGCATCGCGGCATAGGTGCAGAAATCGCCAGGACGCACGAAGCTCGATCCCCGGCCGTGCTGATGCATCAGGGCGAAGGCGTCGATGGCGGTTTGCAGGTCGTCGGTGGCCACCGCGATGCGCGCGATGTCGCGCTGGCGCGACAATGACTTCGGATTCTTCTGCAGCACCAGCTTGAGCAGCGACTTGGTCGCCTCCAGGTCGCCCTTGCGCTCATGAACCTTGGCCAGCAGGTCGTGCGCGTGCAGATATTCGGGGTTGTCGTGGATCAGTTCCTCGATGATGGCCGAGGTTTCGTCATAGCGATCCAGATGGAAGAACGCCCGCGCCTTGCCGAGCTTGGCCCACGGCAAGCTCGGCTTGGCTTCGAGAATGGCCTCGAAATACTCGTAGGCCTCCAGGTAATGCTCCAACTGCATCATGCATTCGCCCGCAATGCGCTGGAAGCCGGTGGCGTGACGCGGATTGCCGTCCGACTCGGTGCGGCACAGCAGCAGCGCCTCCTCGAAGCGCCCGGCATCGAACAGATCGGTGGCCCCCTTCAGCGCTTGACGGTGATCCCAGGCGCGTCCCAGGCGGACATGCAGGAGATCCGGCGTGATCGGCTTGATCAGGTAATCGTCGGGCGCCAGTTCCACGGCGGAGAAGACCTGCTCGTACTTGCGCTCGCCGGTGATCATGATCCAGATCGTCGATTGCGGCAGCAGCCTCTGCCGCCGCACTTCTTCCAGCAGTTGCTGGCCGTCGCGCGTGTCGGACAGGATGTAGTCGCACAGCACCACGTCGTAACCGCCGCGGTTGCGGATGCGGTACAGGGCATCGTTGTAGCTGTCGGAGACGTCGATCTTCTTGCCGCCTGCATTGGCGATGGTGGTGCGCAGCCAGACGCGCATGGTCTGGGAATCCTCGATCAGCAGATAGGACAGCGCGCCATAGGGGCAAGGCTGCGGCGGTGCCAGCGGCTTTTTGGCTGGAACAGGCGCGCGCTCGTCCGCGTTGGCGTCTCCCAGCAAGTTCAACAGATCGTCGGTGTCAAACAATTCAGGCATGGACCACCCTGGCAAATCCGGCCGCACCCCGGACGGGAGGCCTGTTGCAACAGGCATTTTGCCTCCTTTCGGCTGCCGGCGGCTATTGCTTTAGAGATATCGTTTGCAGACCGGAAGCCACCCGGCACGATCGGGAGGAAGTTCCCATGCCCGATTCCGAATGCCCTAAAATTTCGCCGTCGTTCGAGGGAGGGTGCAATGCGCCGCAGGCTTGCTGAAGGATGAGTCCATTATTCGTATCGGAACTGCGCAAGTCCTACGACGGCCGCGAAGTCGTCGCCGGGCTCAACTTCGAATTGCAGCGCGGCGAATGCTACGGCCTGCTCGGCCCCAATGGCGCCGGCAAGACCACCACCCTGCGCTGCTGCCTGGGCCTCACGGCGCCGGATTCGGGTGCCATCACGCTGGTCGGCGAGCCGGTGCCGGCGCGGGCGCGCGAAGCGCGCATGAAAATCGGCGTGGTGCCGCAGTTCGACAACCTCGACCCCGATTTCACTGCCGCCGAAAACCTCATCGTGTACGGCCGCTATTTCGGCCTGGCCGATGCCGATATCCGGCCGAAGATCGGCGAACTGCTGGATTTTGCCGGCCTCACCGGCAAGGAAGACGCCAACATCCGCACCCTTTCCGGCGGCATGAAGCGGCGCCTGACGCTGGCCCGCGCGCTGGTGAACGACCCCGAACTGCTGCTGCTCGACGAACCCACCACCGGCCTCGACCCGCAGGCGCGCCATCTGATCTGGGAACGCCTCAAGCGCCTGCTGGCCCAGGGCAAGACCATCCTGCTGACGACGCACTTCATGGACGAGGCCGAGCGCCTGTGCCAGCGCCTGGCCATCATCGACGACGGCAAGATGGTGGCAGAAGGCGCGCCGCAGCAATT
>Ga0156014_1082_pt1 | contig 53502 bp, 55 predicted proteins | sample RifCSPlowO2_02_FD_107668 | JGI IMG/M metagenome (GOLD analysis project Ga0156014, IMG submission 107668) | Rhodocyclales bacterium RIFCSPLOWO2_02_FULL_63_24 | reverse complement strand
GATCTATCGGATGAAAGGCCATGGCAATGTCCCTCTAATTCAATGACTATGATTATAGCATAGTACCGGTTAAGTCCGACAGGCCGCTAGCTTCGCTCGGTGTTCTCAAGGGTTTTGATTGTCTATTTATTTCAGGTTAAGGGGGGCGACCTGGTAGGCGATCTGCTTCCAGTGGGCCACTAGAGCCTTATTGCCGAGAGCTTCAAGCGTCTGGCGGCAAAGCCTGCTGTCTCCCTGGTCGCGGATTCGGCGGTCGACCAGTTCCTTCGGAGCCATCAAGCGGCTGTCACCCGTGGCCGGATCGATGCCGATAGCCTGCATCAATAGCGCACCGTGCGGGTTGCACTGCTCCGCTGCGACATGCAGCGGGGTCATGCCGTGCGAGTCCTCCCGCTGCGACAGGTCCGCGCCCCTGGCGTGGAATGACTTGGCAATCGTCAGGAAGTCCCGGTAAAACTCCTCGCGCTGATTCGTAGAAAGCTGCTCGCGCGGGTCGATCGCACTGGCGGCCCACCAGAAAATTGCCGTGGTGCCGTCCTTGGCCTGGAGCTGCGGATCCGCGCCAGCGGCCAGCAGCTCGGCCACGGAATCAACTGCTCCGCTGTAGAGCCGCAGGCCGGCCCGGGCGGCAAAGAATAGCGCGGTGTAACCCTCAGCCGTGCGCCCGTTCGGGTTAGCGCCGTAACGCAGCAGCACGCGGACCATGTTGTTTTGCGGCTTGTCCGCGCCGTACTGCGCCGCCAGCATCAAGGGTGTTTTGCCGGCGTCCCGGCCATAGACGCACTCACTGCAATTGAATGAATGATCTCTGGAATCGGAGAGCGCCTGGAGCAGGCTGCTCGCCGCCTGGTACGGACCTGTCGCCAGGCGAACCGGGAACCCACCATGCCTAAGGCAACAATGGATTGGACTACCGACTCAGAGCCGGCCATTCCGCTCTTGTCGCCGGGTAGCACGAGAAAACGCGCCGGGATTCCACTAGAATCACACTTCGTTCCCGGCCGTCCAGTTCATCATGCGCCGCAAGAAGACTTCTCCGCCGCCGCCCGCAAAGTTACAGGAAGCACTGGACTGGCTCGCTGAGCCCAAGCAGGATGACCGCTTGCTGGATTTGGTGCCCTTGCGCAATCACCTTGCCGCGATCGCGTCGCTGGGCCTTCCGGTTCTGCACCGCCTCAAAATAGACGAACTGCTTCAGCAACGTGCCGAACGCATCGACGAGGCGTTAACGCCGATGTTGCTCGACGTCAAGCTGCCGTTGCCGATTCACCTTGCTACCCTCGCGCAAGGCTTGATCGGCTTGCGCGCGGAGTTGGGAGCAACCTGGCTGGAGGTGGCTGCGGACGCCGACACTCAGGAACTTGCCCGCATCCATCGCAGCAAAACACAAATCTGCCTGCAGGGCATCTTCAACCTTTCTCGGCAATTTATCGCTAGCTTGCTGATTGCAACTCCCACGCCCATCGGATTCTGGCGCAATGCCCAGGCGCTCTACCACCGAGCGCATCAGTCAGTCGACCCGACGGCGACTCTGCCCGCCGAAATCAGCGCGATTGACGCCTGCTTCAAGGCGATGTTGGCACTCACCGCGGCGCAGCCCGAGGGCCTGGCACCACGCGAAATAGCATTCCTTGCGGACTACCTTGCGACTTACGCGGTTTCTGCCCGGATTGATCCCCTGCCACCCGAGGCGGCCGGAGACTGGTTCTGGCTCGACGCGAATCGCGATCAGCCGCCGGTAGCCCTTGCCCGCCTCAGCCCGGAAGGCGAGCCATGCCTCTATTTCCGCTTCGGCGAACTTGCCGACGTGGCTGCACGACATCTCGACCAGTTGAACGATGGCGTGCCGCCGCTTTCGCTAGGACTGCCACTTCAGGCAGCTGGTGCCGACTACCGCAACGCGCTCGAAAGGGCTCGCCAATGCTGGGTCGCACCCAGGCGTCGCAGTTTCAATCGCCGTCCGCAATCCCTGCCAGTGGAGGTCTGCACGCAACTGAGCAGCTTGTGGACCTCCCTCGAAAGCGGCTCCCGACGGGAGCCAACATCCAGCAACTGCGAATTGACCTACAGCGATTGGACGCTGCTTAATGAAGGCCCGTCCGGATACGCTATCGTGCATGTCGTCGGCGAGGTCACGGGCATCGCGCCCGGCTGCGCTGTAGGTCTGCGCACGGGACCCGGCGCCGCCTGGCAGATTTGTCTGGTGCGCTGGGCTCGCAGCGAGAGCAGCAGTCATGTTGAATTGGGGATGGAAGTCCTGGCGCCTTCGGCGAAGCCAGTACGGATACAGACCTTGAGCAACCGCAACCCCGAACCACCGATCCCCGCGCTGCTGTTACCAGCCCTGCCGGGCCTTAACCGCAGCGAAGCAATCCTGACCGTGCGCGGCGACTACAACGCGCGCCCATTCACCTTGCTGCAGGAGCACGATGTCCGCCTGGAAGTCGTCGAATGCATGCCGCATCGTAGTCTCGTCGAAACTTCAAGCATAGAAGTCTTCGAGTTCATTCGCAACGCTGCGACGAGCTAGGCGCGAAAGGATTGCGGCAATTCGGCGACCAGTAGGGCACCGATCAGGATCACGCTCCACGACGCATAAAGCCATATCAGAAATACCGGAATCGCCGAGAAGGCGCCATAGACAACTGCGTTCACGGTGAATCCCGTGGCGAGATACAGCGTGAAAAGCTTCTGCAGGCCTGCAAAGCCCAACGCCGCGACGGTTCCACCAAGAGCCGCGTGCCAAGCCTTCACCGACTTGCTGGGAACCCCCCAATAGAGCAGGCCGAACAGGATGGTCATGAAAACGTAGGGCAACAGTCCTCTGATCACGAAAGTATTCACCCAGCGCGGCTCGTCTACCAGGCCAAGCGATACGCCTGCGACAAACGACATCGCCGCGAGACTGGCGCCAAATGCGAGCGGCCCCAGCAACAACGTGAGACCATGCATGGCCAGCCGGCGCAACAGCGGACGGCTGGACTTGACTCGCCAGATATGGTTGAAAGCCCGCTCTATGGTCAGCATCTGTATCAAGGCGGTCGCTCCAAGCACCGCAATGCCGAGGAAAGTCATCCGCCCGATGCGAGACGCAAACTGGCCGATATATTTTGCAATGATGACTCCCGCCTTTTCGGGCAACAGGTTGGCAAGCAGGAATTTCTCCAGCGCCGAACCAAGGCCGGCCCCCACCGGGAACAGCGAGATCAACGCAAACGCCCCCGCAATCATTGGCACCAACCCGATCAGGGTGGCAAACGACAATGCGGCCGCCGTTTGCGCGCAATGTTCGCCATGAAACCGACACGCCGTGCGCGCGACCAACCGGAAGGGTGCCAAGAGCCACATATAATTCAATTCTACTGGAGGCCGGAAAATGCAGAAGGCAAGCGAAGCGCGGGAAGTCCTTGTTCTTTACTACAGCCATCACGGCTCGGTGCGCGAACTGGCGCGCCACATAGCGCATGGCATTGAGCAGACGCCCGGCATGGTCGCCCGCCTGCGCACCGTGCCCAAGATATCGGCAGTTTGCGAAGCGACGGAGGATGCAATTCCAAATGAAGGAGCGCCCTATGTCGAAACTCGTGATCTCGAAGAGTGCGTTGGTCTCGCCTTGGGCAGTCCGACGCGGTTTGGCAACATGGCAGCGCCACTCAAGTATTTCCTCGACTCAACCAGCGGCCTATGGGTCAACGGTGCATTGACCGGTAAACCAGCAGCGGTGTTTACCTCCACGACTACCATGCACGGTGGGCAGGAGTCCACCTTGTTATCGATGATGCTGCCGCTCTTGCATCACGGAATGATGGTCCTCGGCATTCCCTACACCGAGCCGGCACTTTCGACAACACGTGAGGGCGGTACGCCGTATGGAGCGAGTCACGTCAGCGGCAGCACTGGCGTTACCACGGCCAGCGAACATGAAAGGTCGCTGGCCATCGCGCTCGGAAGGCGTCTGGCCGAGGCCGCGAAGAGACTCGCATCTTGAATCCCTGGTTCAACCGGCTGGCATCGATCAGCCTTGTCAGCCTGTTGCTTCTCTGCCTTGCCTGGGAACTGTGGCTTGCGCCCTTGCGTCCCGGCGGTTCGATGCTGGCGCTGAAAGCCTTGCCATTGCTGCTGCCGCTGTTCGGCATCCTGCGGGGAAAGCGCTACACCCACCAGTGGACCTCCATGCTGGCATTGGCCTATGTCACCGAGGGTCTCGTGCGCGCAAGCTCAGACCAGGGTGCAAGCCAAGGACTGGCATTGACCGAGACTGTCCTGGCGACGCTGCTGTTCGCTGGCTGTCTCGGCCACGCCCGTGTAACCGCTCCCTCCCGAGCCGTCAAATCTGCGGATTGAGCTTTTCCTGCCCGGAACACAGTTTGTTCAGCGCATTGATATAGGCTTTCGCCGAAGCAACCACGATATCCGTATCCGCACCCTGGCCGTTCACAATCCGCCCGTCTTTCGACAAACGCACCGTCACCTCGCCCTGCGCATCCGTACCGGTGGTGATGGCATTGACCGAGTAGAGCAGCAGCTCCGAACCGCTTGCGGCGACGCTTTCTATGGCCTTGAAAGTCGCGTCGACCGGGCCGCTACCGGTCGATTCCGCACGCTGCTCGGCACCTCCTACGGAAAGGGTCAGCCGTGCCTGCGGCGCCTCGCCGGTTTCCGAATGGAACATCGAGGAAACGAGCTTGTAATGCTCATCGTCTGGCGGGACCATCTCGTCACTCATCAGCGCATGCAAGTCCTCGTCGAAAATCTCGTGTTTCTTGTCGGCAAGTTCCTTGAAGTGTGTGAAAGCGACATTGAGCACCTGTTCGCTTTCGACTTCGATGCCGAGTTCCTTCAGGCGCGCCTTGAATGCCGTGCGTCCGGAATGCTTGCCGAGAACCAACTTGTTGGCATTCCAGCCTACATCTTCGGCGCGCATAATCTCGTAGGTCTCGCGGTGTTTCAGGACGCCATCCTGATGAATACCGGACTCATGGGCAAATGCGTTCGCTCCGACAATCGCCTTGTTGGGTTGGACCGGAAACCCGGTGATGCTGGACACCATTTTGGATGCTGCGACGATCTGTGTCGTATCGATCCGGGTAACACAGGGAAACACATCCTGGCGCGTGTGCACCGCCATGACAACCTCCTCCAGCGCGGCATTGCCGGCGCGCTCGCCCAACCCGTTGATGGTGCATTCAACCTGACGCGCACCCGCCATCACGGCCGCAAGGCTATTGGCAACCGCCAAGCCCAGGTCGTTATGACAATGCACCGACCAGATCACCTTATCTGAGTTGGGGATACGTTGGCGCAATTGGCGAATACGCTCCGCATATTGTTCCGGGACGTTGTAACCCACTGTGTCGGGAATATTAATGGTGGAAGCGCCTTCCTTGATCACCGCTTCGATGATGCGGCAGAGAAAATCAAGATCGGAACGTCCAGCGTCTTCGCAAGAGAATTCGACATTGTCTATTCCGTTTCGAGCGAAGCGAACCGCATGCTGCGCCGCGACGAGAACATCGTCCGGGGCCATGCGCAGCTTCTTTTCCATGTGGATCGGACTGGTAGCAATAAATGTGTGGATGCGCCCCGATTTGGCTGGCTTCACGGCCTCGAGTGCCCGCGAGATATCCTTGTCAAAGGCCCGACAAAGACCTGCCACCGTGGAATCCTTGATGGTTTCGGCTACCGCCTTGACAGCTTCGAAATCACCGTTAGATGCAGCCGGGAATCCCGCTTCGATCACATCCACGCGCATCCGCTCAAGCTGACGGGCAATACGCAGCTTTTCCTCCTTGGTCATGGAGGCGCCGGGGCTTTGTTCGCCGTCGCGCAAGGTGGTATCGAAAATAATCAACTGTTCCTTGGACATTGTTATCTCCTGGAGGGAAATGAAGTTTCAGTGGAGGCTAACGCCGGCTTTGTTGGTGTCAAACGCGACGACCGCAACGAAAACCAAAATGGCTATTACCGCCCCTCGCAGGGCGGGCACTATGAACAACAGGATTGTGGAGGGGATGTATTTAGCGCGCGCGGCGCAGCAGCGGCAGCAGCTTCGCGCGCAACGGCAGGCGCGCGATCAACGCGCCGGACAGGGCAAGAAATATTGCCGAATAGATGAGTGCCGAAGTCATACTTATGACTATAAAGACTTTAGCCTTGCCGTGCAACAGATTTTGTAACGACTACTTCATCAACCTCGGCAATACCGACGTCAATCTCCGCTAAGACTTTGCTTTCGCTTGCCACGCCAATTCCATACCGCCATAACATAGCCCGACATGGCATAACCGAGAAACAGCGCGAACAGGACGCCCGGCGGATAGGACGATACCAGCACGTAACCGAGGACGATGGCGGGAAGCACCATGAATGGCACACTGCGGCGCAAATTGATGTCCTTGCCACTCCAGTAGCGCAGGGTGCTGACCATGGTGACACCCGCAAACAGCGTCAGCGCGAAGGCATACCAGCGCACCTCTTCTCCTGGAATATTGAGGTCGTTGACGATCCAAACAAATCCGGCCACCAGTGCCGCCGCAGCCGGGCTTGGCAGACCCTGGAAATAGCGCTTGTCCACCACGCCAATATTGGTATTGAAGCGAGCCAAACGCAGTGCCGCTCCGGCGCAATAGACAAACGCGGCAATCCAGCCCCACTTGCCCATCCCCTTCATCGCCCACTCGAACGCTATCAATGCTGGTGCGGCGCCAAAGGAAACCATGTCGGACAGGGAATCATATTCGGCACCGAAAGCGCTTTGGGTCCGGGTCATGCGTGCCACACGACCATCAAGGCCATCGAACACCATGGCGATGAAAATTGCCACCGCCGCATGCTCGAAACGCCCGGTCATGGCTTGCACTATGGCGTAGAAACCTGCGAACAGCGCAGCCGTCGTCAACAGGTTTGGCAGCAAATAAATGCCGCGCCGACGCAACTCGGGATTCATCAGCGCCTTGCGAGGTGGAATTGCCGGCATGATCCAGAAGGAGTGAGAAATAGAGTCTATTCTAACGGGTCAGGAAAGCCCACCGTTAAGCGTCGAGGCGGCGACCGCCAATCGCCACGCTCTTGTGATGACGAATCTACTGCAATAAAGGGCACAGCGCTGCTGTGCCCTTCACATTTCGCTCGGCTACTTTCAGTTCTTGCTTTGGTCGACCAGCTTGTTCTTCTTGATCCACGGCATCATCGCGCGCAACTGTTCGCCGACCTGCTCTATAGGATGGGCGGCGGTCAAGCGGCGACGGGCCGTCATTTCGGGATAATTGGTCCGTCCCTCAAGAATGAACTTCTTGGCGTATTCGCCTTCCTGGATAGCCTTGAGGGCGTCCTTCATCGCGGCCCGGGCTTCGGCACCAATTACCTTGGGGCCGGTCACGTACTCGCCATACTCGGCATTATTAGAGATGGAGTAGTTCATGTTGGCAATGCCGCCTTCGAAAATCAGATCGACAATCAGCTTGACCTCGTGCAAACACTCGAAGTAGGCCATCTCCGGAGCGTAGCCCGCGTCGGTCAGCGTTTCATAACCGGCTTTGATCAACTCCACCAGGCCGCCGCATAGCACGGCCTGCTCGCCAAACAGGTCGGTTTCGGTTTCCTCGCGGAAATTGGTTTCGATCACTCCACCCTTGGTGCCTCCATTTGCGGCCGCGTAGGACAAGGCAATATCCTTGGCCTTACCCGACTTGTCCTGATGAATGGCGATCAATGACGGTACGCCGCCGCCACGTAGATACTCTGAGCGCACGGTGTGGCCGGGACCTTTCGGTGCAACCATGATCACATCCACGTCTGCACGGGGAACCACTTGGTTGTAATGAACATTGAAGCCATGCGCAAAGGCCAACGCAGCGCCTTTTTTCATATTGGCCTCAACCTCGCCGTAATAAACCGCGGGAATGGTTTCGTCGGGCAACAGCATCATCACGACGTCGGCTTCCTTTACAGCCTTGGCGACCTCCTCGACCTTGAGGCCGACCTTCTTGGCCTTATCCCAGGAGGCCCCTCCTTTGCGCAACCCAACTGTCACCTTGACGCCAGAATCCTTCAGGTTCTGTGCATGTGCGTGGCCTTGCGAACCGTAGCCGACGATAGTGACCTTCTTGCCCTTGATGAGGGAAAGGTCGGCATCCTTGTCGTAATAGACTTTCATTCAATTTCCTTGGTATCAGGTTTTAGACTTTGAGAATTCGATCGCCGCGTCCGATGCCGGACACCCCGGTACGAACGGTTTCCAGAATCAAGGAGCGATCGATGGCTTCGAGAAAGGCATCCAGTTTGGAACCGTTGCCTGTCAATTCGATGACGTAGGTCGAATCGGTGACGTCGATGATGCGACCGCGAAAAATATCGGCAATGCGCTTCATCTCTTCACGATCCTTGCCGGCAGCGCGCACCTTGACCAACATCAGCTCGCGCTCGATATGCGCGGCTTCGGACAAATCCACGACCTTGACTACGTCTATCAGCTTGTTCAGCTGCTTGGTGATCTGTTCGATGACGTCGTCGGAGCCAGTGCTGACAATGGTCATGCGGGAAAGCGAAGCGTCCTCGGTCGGTGCTACCGTTAGCGATTCGATGTTGAAAGCGCGGGCGGAGAACAAACCCGAAACGCGGGAGAGAGCTCCTGCCTCGTTTTCGATCAGAATGGAAATAATATGTCGCATGCTTACAATTCCTCGGCCAGAATCATTTCCGACAGCCCTTTGCCGGCTGCTACCATGGGATACACGTTGGCCGTCTGGTCGGTAAGGAAATCCATGAAAACAAGGTCATTCTTATGCTTGGTGAAGGCTTCGCGCAAAGCCGGCTCAACATCGGCAGGACGCTCTATCTTCATTCCCACATGCCCATAGGACTCCGCCAGTTTGACGAAGTCGGGCAGGGCATCGACATAGGACTCCGAATAGCGGTTGCCATGAAACATCTGCTGCCACTGGCGCACCATGCCGAGATACCGATTGTTGAGATTGATGATCTTGATCGGCAGACGAAATTGCTTGGCGGTCGACAACTCCTGAATATTCATTTGAATCGACGCCTCTCCGGTAATGCATGCCACCGTTGCTTTCGGATTGGCGAAACGCACGCCCATCGCATACGGCAGCCCGACGCCCATGGTACCTAAGCCGCCCGAGTTGATCCAGCGCCGGGGTTTGTCAAACTTGTAATATTGTGCCGCCCACATCTGGTGCTGGCCCACATCAGAAGTAATGAAGGCCTCCCCCCCCGTGACTTCGTAGAGTTTCTCGACCACATACTGGGGCATGATGATTTCCTTGCCCTGCTTGTACTTGAGAGATTTCTTGCCGCGCCACTCGTCGATCTGCTTCCACCACGCCGCCAACGCTTTCGGATCGGGCACGCCGGCAGAAGCGTCGAGAAGCTTCTGCAACTCGTCCAGTACATCCGGCAGATTGCCTACAATGGGTACATCGACCTTGACGCGCTTGGAGATCGACGACGGGTCGATATCGATATGAATAATCTTTCGCGCAACCTCGGCGAAATGCGCCGGATTGCCAATCACCCGATCATCAAACCGGGCGCCAACGGCAATCAGGACATCGCAATGCTGCATGGCCATATTGGCCTCATAGGTGCCGTGCATGCCCAACATGCCTAGAGATTGCTTGTCGGTCGCCGGATAGCCGCCTAGGCCCATCAGCGTGTTCGTCACCGGATATCCCAGATGACGGGCAAGTTTGACGAGTCTGTCAGAGGCATCGGACAGGATCACACCGCCTCCAGCATAAATCATCGGCCGTTTGGCCTCCAGCAGCATCTGCACCGCTTTTTTTATCTGGCCGCTGTGTCCCTTGACCACCGGGTTATACGATCGCATGGTGATCGCCTTGGGATACTCGAACTCGCACTTCTGGTTGGTGATGTCCTTTGGGATATCGACCAGTACCGGGCCGGGCCTGCCTGTCTTGGCTATGTAGAAAGCCTTTTTCAGGGTTAGCGCCAAGTCCTTGACATCCTTTACCAGGAAATTGTGCTTGACGCAGGGCCGGGTAATGCCCACCGTGTCGCACTCTTGAAACGCGTCCTGTCCGATGTAGGCGGTGGGTACCTGACCGCTGATGATCACCATCGGAATCGAGTCCATATGTGCGGTTGCAATCCCCGTCACCGCGTTGGTCACGCCAGGTCCGGACGTAACCATGCATACGCCGACCTTGTTCGACGAGCGCGAATAGGCATCGGCCGCGTGGACAGCCGCCTGTTCGTGGCGAACCAGAACATGCTTGAACTTGTCCTGCTTGAAGAGTTCGTCGTAAATAAAAAGTACCGACCCGCCGGGATAGCCGAACACGTAGTCGACCTTTTCCTCCTGCAAGCACCTGATTACAATTTCCGCGCCCGTTAGCTGCATTGATTACACCTGTTACACTTTTCGAGTGAAACGCATAACCTTACTGACTCGTCCGCGAATGGTCAAGATTTATAGTCTGGCTTTCGCAATGAAAAACTGCTGAAAGTCGGCAGGAGCCCCCGCTGAGTTCCCGAAACGAACTTTCGAATTTCCTTGCCAGCATAGAGCGGCGCGCCTTCAAACAGGCCATGTTCGCCATTCGAAACGAGGAGACCGCACTGGACATAGTCCAGGACGCGATGATGCGACTCGCGGAAAAATACGGCGACCGCCCGAAGGGCGAATGGCCAATGCTGTTTCAGAGAATCCTGCAGAACGCGATCCGCGACAGCTACCGGCGATCCAGGGTCCGATCATTGTGGACTACCCTGCTATCGTCCATCTCCTTCAGCGATGATGATGATGCGGATCCGCTTGAAACTATTGCGGCGGAAAATGAGTCTGAGGGTTTGGCGACACCGCACAGGCAGCTTGAGCGATCGCAACTCCTTGGTATTATTGAAAAAGAAATCGAGAAACTGCCTCCACGTCAACGCGAAGCCTTCCTGATGCGTTATTGGGAGGAAATGGATATTGCCGAAACGGCAGCGGCGATGGGTTGCACCGAAGGTAGCGTAAAGACACACTGTTCGCGCGCCACCCACACGCTGGCGGCAGCACTTAAGGCGAAGGGCATAGAGTTATGAATGAAGATACTGAATTCGGCTACAAGACAAGGCAAGTTCTCAATTTGGGCTTGGATACCCTCAATAAGCAGGTAGCGCTTCGTCTTCATCAGGGCCGCCAGGCAGCCTTGAATAACCAGCGAGTGCCGGTAAAGGGAATTCGTATAGCGGGAATAGGGCAGACGTTGGAGTTTGCCTTTCTTTCCAATGCCCGTAACCTACTTGCAATCATGGCCCTGAGCGTCGGGGCCATGGGTACCTACTACTGGAATGCGTTTGAAGAAGCCCGGGAATATGAAGAAATAGACAGCGCCCTCCTTGCCGACGAACTCCCCCCTTCAGCATATCTTGATCGAGGCTTCCACGCATGGCTCGAGCGCGCCTCAGATTCATCCTCGCAATAGCGTTCTGGCTGGCCTCCCCACTTGGCCATGCAGTCATCGTTCCGCCACTTTCGCAGCCATCCTGGACTGAACTGAGTGCAGACCAGAAACGTATTCTTGCTCCGCTCTCCACCGAGTGGGACAAGATGGATGGTTTCCGGCGAAAGAAGTGGCTCGGTATCGCCCAGCGCTACCAATCCTTGGGCGCCGAAGAGCAGGCGCGCATGCAGCGTCGAATGACCGACTGGGCAAAATTGACGCCCGACGAGCGCAAGCGGGCAAGAGACAAATACAAGACGCTGCAAAAAGCTCCCCCAGAAAAAAAAGAGGCAGTAAAGCTGAAGTGGGAGCAATACAAGGAATTGCCTGAGAGCGAAAAAAGCAGACTGAAAGCCGAAGCTACCAAGCAACCAACTTCACGCCCTGCACCGTCGAAGAAGACGGCTGTACCAGCTCCGACTGCACCTGACGCTCCGCCATCCTTCGCTCCACCGGAGCAAGCCGCCCAACGCTAGTTGTTTGCAATGTCAGCCTCAATCGCCTCCTCTTTGGCTCAATTGCCCAGCATACGTCGACGCATGGCCAGCATGGCTTACGAAGGGTTATTGTTGCTTGGGGTTCTTTCGGTAACTTTCATGTTGCCTCATCTGGCCTTGGGTATGGGTTTCGAGATCGTGTTGCCCGGCTGGATGTTGATCGGCCACGTCTTCCTGGTAGTCGGCATTTACTTCGTCTGGTACTGGCACCACGGCGGGCAGACCCTGGCAATGCAGACTTGGAAACTCCGGCTGTCGACACCAAGCGGAGCGCCGCCATCCATGGCGCGTCTGATACTTCGTTATTTCCTGGCCTGGCCCAGCGTCATCTATTTTGGCGCGGGAGTGCTATGGGCGCTGTTCGATCGCGACCGCCAATTTCTTCATGACCGGCTGGCAGGCACCCGAGTGGTGTTCATGCACGATCAATTGCACTCAACGTCGCTCAACCCACCATAGCATCCCAGCGGCAGTCATCAAAAAAAGCACGCTCGGTGTTATGGCAGAAAAGAAGGGCGGCCAACTGTTGATCACGCCAAGACTGGAAAACAGTCCATTCAACATATGAAAACCGATACCCAGCATGATGCCGGCGAATACCCGAATACTGACCGCGCCCATGCGATCCTGCATGTAGGCAAACGGTAATGCCAGCGCCATCATTACCAGGGCGGCCAAAGGATAGATGAGCTTTTTCCACATCGCGATATCGTAGCGATCGGTCTTCTGCTGATTCCCGCTCAGATGGCGGATATAGAGGTAGAGGTTGACCAGGGACATGCGCTCCGGAACGACCAATAGCACCGCAAGCAGGTCCGGGTTGAGCGCCGATTTCCAGTTGAGTTCGGCATAGCGCTCGACACTGGCTGAATCACCCGAAAACACGGTACGAACCACGCCTTCAAGCGCCCAGGTTCCGGCATTGAGATAGCGTCCGCGTTCGGCCTGACTGATCGACAGCAACTGGAATCGATCGTCGAATTCAAATACTCTCACGTTCTGCAGAGATGCGTCCGGCAATACTTCGCGGACATTCACAAACGCGCGCTCGTCCCTGACCCACAGACCAGAACGAAATTCCTGAGCTACCAATGAGCCCATGGCCTTGAGCCTGAGCTGCTGGGCTGCCCGTTCCGCCGGTGGTGCGAGAAACTCACCGACGAGAAGCGTAATCGCGGCGAACACCAATCCGATCTTGGCCAAGGCAGCGAGCAGATTGCGGGTGGACAGCCCGGCCGCGCGCAGCACAGTTATTTCCGAGTGCCGCGCGAGCATCGTTAGGGCATAAAGTGTTCCGATCAGGACGCCGATCGGAAACAGTTCATACAGCCGACCAGGCAAGGTCAGAGTCACATAACCCAGTGCATGCTGAAGTTGATAACCGCCTTTGCCTATGCTCTCAAGTTCATGGATCAGATCGAAGAAGGCAAACAGCATCAGGAACGCGGTCAAGACCAAAGCCGCGGAAGCATAAATCTCCCGTGCCAGATGGCGCTCATAAATCTTCAGCGCCATCGAATTTTTCCCCAGGCCAAGGGATTCTGCCTGCGATAGAACAGCACGATCAGCAGCAGAAACATACCGACGTGCACCGCCCAGACCCCAATCTCGAAGCGCAATTTTCCCTGCGCCACCCAGGCCTGGCTGACGCTGAGCAGATTGCTGTAAATCATGTAGGTAAGCAGGGAAAAAATCAGATTGTTGGTACGTCCAGCTCGCGGATTGACGAAAGACAATGGAATGGCCAACACCGCCAGATTCAGGGCAGCCAGCGGCAGCCCCAGACGCCAGAGCAACTCTGCCAGATGCGCGGGCTGTGGATCGCGCAATAGATCCCACAATGGCTTGGTGCGTGGCGATTCCTCAAACCCGCGGGCTTCCTTGGTCTCGATGCGCAAAGCATAGCGATCGAATTCCATCACCCGATACTCGGCCGTGCCCGCGGTACCTTCGTAGCGTCGACCACGGTCAAGAACCAAGAAGCGATCCCCATTTGGCATGGTTTCCGTATGGCCTTGCGCCGTCGCCATCACACCCAGCCGACCTCGCTGAATCGAACTGATGAAAACGTTTCTTACCTGACCGTCCTCGCCGGCGACGCTCTCGACGAAAAACACCCGGTCGGCCGCCCCCGACTCATTGAAGGCGCCGGGAGACACTCGCGCAACATCGTCGCGTTGATCCATGCTTTGACGATAGGCCTCACTCTTCTGTGTCGCCCAAGGAGCCAGCAACAAGGAAAGGATTGCTATGACCAGCACCGGTGGCCAGACAAATTTGAGCACCGGTTTGATCCAAGCAGTCAGGGGAATGCCCGACGCAAGCCAGATGACCATTTCGGAATCCCGATACCAGCGCGACAAGGTCATCAGCACTGCGATAAAGAGTGTCAGCGAAAGCAGCACTGGCAGATAGCTGATTGCGCCAAAGCCAAGCAGCGCTATTACCGCCTCGGAGGCAATTTTCCCGCCCGCCGCCTGGCCCAATAGACGAATCAACTGGGTAGTCATCAGAATTGCGAACAGCGCCACGAAAACCCCGGCTGCCGTATGGGTGAACTCCCGAATTGCAGCGCGTTGAAAAATCATCGTGTAGCGGAGTATCTGCTTTGACTTTTGGGGAAAACTTGGGGAATAATCGGGCAATCAAGGAAAATCACTCAAAACAAGTCGATTTCATCGATTTCCCGCAATCCCAGAGGAGAGCATTTTGGAATTTAGCATAAAAAGCGGAAGCCCGGAAAAGCAGCGCAGCGCCTGCGTTGTGGTCGGTGTTTTTGAGCCGAGAAAGCTATCCGCGCCGGCAGAAGTCATCGACCAAGCGGCAGATCAGTTTCTTAGCGACATCCTGCGTCGGGGCGACATGGAAGGCAAGGCAGGCACCAGTCTGTTGCTGCACAGCATTCCGGGCGTCGAGGCTGATCGCGTCCTGCTCGTCGGACTTGGCAAGGAAAGGGAGTTCCGCGAAAAGGAATACCGCGCCGCGCTGGGCACCGCGATCCGGCAACTCAATGAAACCGGCGGTTTCGACGGCACCTTGTATCTGACCGAACTCAATGTCAAGAAGCGCGATGTCGCCTGGAAAATTCGCCAGGCAGCGCTCGTGGTAGAAGAAACCGTCTATCGCTTTGATCGTCTCAAGTCCAAGAAGGACGAAGTGCGTCGGCCGCTACGCAAGCTGACATTCTGCGTCAGTCGCCGCAACGAACTGGCCGGCGCCGAAGCAGCATTGGCAGAGGGGCTGGCAATTGCCGCGGGGGTTGAACTGGCCAAGAATCTGGGCAATCTCCCAGGAAACATCTGCACCCCGACCTATCTCGCCGATCAGGCGAGGCAACTAGCAAAATCGCACGGGCTCGCAGTCGACATTCTCGACCGCGACGACATGGAGAAGCTCGGCATGAACACCCTGCTCTCGGTCGCACGCGGATCGCACGAGCCGCCCAAATTCATTGTCCTGCGGCATGCAGGAGGAGCCGCTGGAGCAAAGCCACTGGTACTGGTTGGCAAGGGCATCACGTTCGACTCCGGCGGCATTTCGCTCAAGCCGGGGCCGGAAATGGACGAGATGAAATATGACATGTGCGGCGCCGCCAGCGTATTGGGAACGCTCAAGGCAGCCGCCCTGATGAAATTGCCTCTCAACGTCATCGGTATCGTCCCGACCACGGAGAACATGCCGGGGGGCGCTGCAACCAAGCCGGGAGACGTCATCACTTCGATGTCGGGCCAAACCGTTGAAATCCTCAACACCGATGCCGAAGGTCGATTGATACTGTGCGACGCGCTGACCTATGTCGAACGCTTCGATCCGGAGTGCGTGGTCGACGTCGCCACGCTGACGGGCGCCTGTGTGATCGCGCTGGGGAACGTCGCCACCGGCTTGCTCGCCAATCACGAGGGACTGGCGAAGGAATTGATCGACGCCGGCCAGGACTCGTATGACCGCGCCTGGCAACTGCCGCTGTGGGATGACTACCAGGAACAACTGAAAAGCAACTTTGCCGACATGGCAAATATCGGGGGCCGTCCGGCCGGCACGATCACCGCAGCGAGTTTTCTTGCCCGGTTCACCGACAAGTACCATTGGGCGCATCTCGACATTGCAGGCACCGCATGGCGCTCTGGCAAGGAAAAAGGAGCCACCGGACGACCGGTGCCCCTGCTCACCCATTTCCTGATGGACAGGGCGAGGCGGATTCCGAAGCCAACCGGCAAGCGCAAGCGGGGATGACGCGGATCAGCTTTCTGCATGGTGCGCGCGACCGGCTCCAGGCGATCGCCGCCTGGCTCGGCAAGGCCAGCATTGAGGGCAGGTCGGTGTTGGTGTATGTGCCGGATGGCGAACATAGCGAACAACTGGACCGCCTGCTGTGGACTCATCCGGCAACCAGCTTCACGCCACACTGCCGAGCGGCCGACAAGCTGGCTGGGGAGACTCGGATCATCCTTGCCCCGACGCTGGACCATCCGCCGCACGACGGCTGCCTATTGAATCTGTCGAACGAGATTCCGCCGGGTTTCAGCCGCTTTCAGGAAGTGGTAGAAATCGTCAGCGTCGCCGATGGCGATAAGCTGCCGGGGCGCGAACGGTTCCGCTTCTATCGCGAACGAGGCTATCCGCTGGAGGCTCGCGATATCTCAGGAGGCATGCAATAAGATGGCTGACGACAATACGGCGGACCTCCTGCGCAAGGCCGATGCGCTGATTCGGCGGACACGGGTGTTTGTGGCAGGATCGGCGTCCTCAGTGGCCGCACCAGCAATGCCAGCGGACGACGATTTACCGATTCTTACCGATATTGTCACGGAACGCGACGTCGCGCTTGCCACCGCGCCGCCGCACATGCAGCAGCATCTCGACGCCTTGCGCGAAGAGCTTTCGCGCTGGCTCGACCAGGAGTTGCCTCAAGCCGTACTCAAGGTTACCGACGGACTGGCGGATCAATTGATGGGGGAACTCACCCATCAGGCAGAAAAGAATTTGCTGCCGCGCTTGATCGCCCGTCTTGACGGCACAGCCGCCCTGTCCGGAGCGGAACAGGATACCTAGTCCTGCGGCACCGTTTCCGCAAATGCGGGACGCTGCATGAGCTTCTCGTACAGATTCGAAAGATTGGGATACTCGTCGCGCCAGCGTATGTCAGCGAGCCGGAAGGAAATGTAACCCAAGGCGCAGCCCACAGCGATATCCGCCAGGGACAGGCTGTTGCCGTGACACCACGCCTGATCCCCCAGTTCGTCGGACATGACCTTCAGCGCCTGCGTGGTCTTTCCGCGCTGGCGCGCAATCCACGACGGGCTGCGTTCACCATCGGGGCGCCGCGATTCGAGGAAGGCTGCAACGGCGGCGTCAAGAACCCCATCCGCCAACGCCTCCCAGCGCTTAACACTGATGCGCTCCCGTCCCGACGCAGGGATCAGGCGATTGTTGGGTGCCACCGTGTCCAGGTACTCGGCGATCACACGGGAATCATAAAGGGTGCTTTCATCGTCCAACACCAGTACCGGAACCTTGCCCAAGGGATTGAGCGCCGTCACCCCCGTGTCCTCCGCCCAGGGCGAATCGAGTACGAAATCGTAATCGATCTTCTTTTCCGCCAGCACGATACGAATCTTGCGGACATACGGGCTGGTAAGCGAACCGATCAGTTTCATTTCGTCAAATCACAGGTTTTGGGGCTGCGAAACTATAACACGCCGCCTGATTCCGACCGCAGAGTTGCGATCCGGTCGCTGATGCCCACATGTTAAAATTTCGTCCCGGACGTTTCCCGCGCCATCGACTTTCTCTCGCCAATAACATGTCACTCACTGCACTCTCGCCGCTCGACGGCCGCTACGCGGCGAAGGTCGAAAACCTGCGCGTCCACTTCTCCGAATACGGCCTCATACGCAACCGCGTACGCGTCGAAATCGAATGGCTCAAAGTCCTTGCTGGAGCCGCCGAAATCACCGAATGTCGGGCTTTTTCAGACGCCACGCTCACCGAACTGAACAGTGTCATTGAAAATTTTTCGGTCGCCGATGCGCAAGCCATCAAGACCATCGAGGCTCGCACCAATCACGACGTCAAGGCCATGGAATACTGGCTGAAGGAGCGCCTGGCGGGCAACGCCGAGGTCATGCGCGTCAGCGAGTTCATACATTTCGGCTGCACTTCCGAAGACATCAACAATGTGTCCCATGCGCTGATGTTGAAGGACGCCATCGCCGGCAGTCTCCTGCCGGAGCTTGACCGCTTGATTGCTCGGCTGCGCGAACTATCGCATCAGTTGGCCGAACTGCCGATGCTTGCCCGCACCCACGGCCAGCCGGCAACACCGACTACATTGGGCAAGGAAATGGCCAACATCGCCGCCCGCCTGATGCGCAGCCGCAGCCAGATTGCCACGGTGTCGCTGGCGGCCAAGTTCAACGGCGCCGTAGGCAACTACAACGCACACCTGTCCGCCTACCCGAATGTCGACTGGGAGTCCTTCAACCGCCGCTTCATCGAATCTCTGGGGATCGAGTTCAATCCTTACACCATCCAGATCGAACCGCACGACGCGATGGCCGAACTGTTCGATGCCATGGCGCGAACCAACACGATACTGATCGATGCCGACCGCGATATCTGGCAGTACATTTCGCTGGGCTACTTCACGCAGAAGCTGAAACAGGGCGAGATCGGCTCGTCCACCATGCCGCACAAGGTGAATCCGATCGACTTTGAAAACTCCGAAGGCAACCTCGGTCTGGCCAATGCCCTGCTCCGCCACCTCGCGGAAAAGCTGCCGATCTCCCGCCTGCAACGCGACCTTACCGATTCCACAGTCCTGCGCAACATGGGCGTCGCCTTCGGCTATACCTTGCTCGCCTTCGATTCGACCCTGCGCGGACTGGACAAACTCGAAGCCAACCCGCTGCGCCTTGCCGAAGACCTCGACGATGCCTGGGAAGTCCTCGCCGAACCGGTGCAAACCGTTATGCGCCGCTTCGGCGTCCCCAATCCATACGAACAACTCAAGGAGTTGACGCGAGGCAAAGGCATCGAGAAAGGCGCCCTGCGCCAGTTCATTGCGAATCTGCCGCTACCCGAAAGCGACCGCCAGCGCCTGCTCGAAATGACACCGGCTTCCTACATCGGCAAGGCGGCGGAATTGGCGAGAAGAATTTGACATGGCGTTCGCCGACAACCTCAAGCAACTCCCCCGCATTTCGCACCTGGCGGCCATCCAGCTACTGGATGGCGATGGTACCGTTGCGGCAACGATAGAAAACAAGCCGGGGCAAGCCGGCTCGCTTTCCATCTACAACCATCTCGGGCAAATCTACGGCGCCATCACCGCGGAGGCTGCAAGAAAGGGGTTGGAGCTGTATGCCGAACATACCGACGACGCCCGCCAAAATCCCGGCAAGCACCCCAATATCGACCGCCTGCTGGATCTGGCGGCCGACGGCAAGCGCTTGCTGCGGGTGAAACACGTCTTTGCCACCGCGATCGAATAGTCAGCAGCTCCGGGCATTTCAGGTCATGCCCGAAATTGCCTGCGTCTGTGACCCAGATCACCGATCGGTTGTTAGCAGCATGGAATAATGTGCGGACGCTGATCGTATATCCGGTGCCGGTACCTGCTGGCCTTCCCTACACAGAACAAGGAGTTCACATGAAATTCAACAAGATTGTCGTTGCAACGCTCGCCATTGGCCTCTCGGGCGCCGCCCTGGCGCAAACGATCGGCAAGCCCGAAGACCAGATTCGTTGGCGCCAATCGGTGATGCAAACCCTGGGCTGGAGCATGGGCCGCATCAAGACCAACATTGAAGGTACCTACAACAAGGATCAGGTGATCCAGGCCGCAAACACCATTCAGGCACTAGCCAACTCCGGCTCGGGCGCTCTCTTCCAGCCGGGCACCGATACCGGCAAGGGCTGGCGCGACACCAACGTAAAACCCGAACTTTTCAAGAATGCCGCCAAGTTGAAGGAAGTCGGAACGGCGTACAACAAGGAAGCCAACGAATTGGCCAAGGTCGCCGCTGGTGGCGACGCCGCCGCTGTCAAGGCCCAGTTCGGCAATCTCGGCAAGGCCTGCAAGGGCTGTCACGACGAATTCCGCAAAGAAGAGAAGAAGTAATTTTCGGCCGACTGGAAGTCCAGTCCGCTTGCAACGGCCACCCACGGGTGGCCGTCTGCGTCTACCAGTTCGGCGTCGCAGCAGGCGGTACTGATGGTGGTGCTGGAATCCAGGCGCCGCTGGCGCCGTACGCCGCGCCCAGAGCAATCAACACGGCGCACACGAAGGCGACCGCTCCACCGCCGCGCGCCGTCTCGCCGGCGCCGACTGTCCAGCCGGTGATCATCGGCCGAACCAGATTGTCCTTCCTGACCCGCGCATAAAACACGATAGCTGCCAGGTGGGCGAACACCAACAGGAGAATCGCGGGCTCGATCAGGCGATGGATGCCGCTCATGCGGTCGCTGAAATCCTTGCCGACCAGCGCATACAGCGGCCCCTCGAACGCGATGTCGTCGTTGGCGAAGATGCCTGTGGCGGCCAATAGTGTCAGCGTGACCAGCAGCGCCAGCACCGACAGCGCGCCCAGCGGATTGTGGCCGACGCCCTTCCATTCGCCACGCAGGTAGGCCTTGATCGCAGCCGGGCCGCGCACGAACTGGGCAAAGCGCGCATAGGTGGAGCCGACGAAGCCCCAGACGATGCGAAACACCAGCAAGCCGAGCACCGCAAGTCCGAAGCGTCCATGCCAAGTCATCGCATTGCCGCCGATCTGCTGCGTGACCAGGGAACCGATTACGCAAGTCGCAAGGCACCAGTGAAACACCCGCGTCGGCAAATCCCAAAGCTTGATGCGGTTCATGCGGGACTCCAGCAAATGCCGCCGATCTCTAAACGACGGCTTCCTGCTTCTCGACCTTGACCTGGATGAATTGTTCCCGGGAAACGCCCATCCACATCACCAGTGGGCTGGCCACCAGGACCGAGGAGTAGATGCCGAACAGGATGCCGATGGTCAGCGCCAGCGCAAAGTAATGCAGTGCCGGACCGCCGAAAATCAGCATTGAGGTCACCATCATCTGGGTGCAGCCGTGGGTGATGATGGTGCGCGAGATGGTGCTGGTGATGGCGTGGTCGAGCACCTGCGGCGTAGTCAGGCCGCGCTTCTTCTTGAAGGTTTCGCGCACGCGGTCGAACACCACCACCGACTCATTCACCGAATAGCCGAGCACCGCCAGTACGGCCGCCAGCACGGGCAGCGAGAACTCCCACTGAAACAGCGCGAAGAAGCCGAGGATGATCACCACGTCGTGCAAGTTGGCGATGATGGCCGACACGGCAAAACGCCATTCGAAACGCATCGCCAGATACAGCACGATGCCGCAGACGACCAGCAGCAACGCGAGCGCGCCGTCGGACGCCAGTTCCTTGCCGACCTGCGGACCGACGAACTCGACCCGCTTCAGGGTCGGCACAGCGGCTGCCGTGGCGCCAGCGCCAGCGCTCTGCGTCCCGGCGGGAACTCTTGTCAGCGACGCCATGACGCGCTCGCCCACTTTGGAGGTCTCGGCATCCTTGGATAGCGGAACGCGGATCAACACGTCGCGCGAGGTACCGAAATTCTGCACCTGGGTATCCGTAAAACCGTCCGCTTCCATCTGCCGGCGCAGCTTGTCGAGATCCGGCGCCTGCGCATAACTCACCTCAAGCAACGTGCCACCGGTGAACTCGATGGAGAAATGCAAGCCCTTGTGCACCAGGAAAAATACCGCGGCCAGGAATGTCACCAAAGAGATGATGTTGAACACCAGCGCGTGGCGCATGAAAGGGATGTCTTTTCTGATGCGGAAGAATTCCATGTCGACGTCCTTGCTTATTTGCTGCCGAGAGCAGGCTTCCAGACCTGCCCGATACTGAGAGCTTCCAGCTTGCGGCGGCGCCCGTAGATGAGATTCACCATGGCCCGCGATACCACTACGGAGCTGAAGATGGAGGTCATGATGCCGAGGCAGTGCACTACCGCAAAGCCGCGCACCGGACCGGAACCGAAAATCAGCAGCGCCACGCCAGCGATCAGCGTGGTCACGTTGGAATCGAGAATCGTCGCCCAAGCCCGTTCGTAACCCGCCGTGATGGCCGCCTGTGGCGTACTGCCGTTGCGCAACTCCTCGCGCACCCGCTCATTGATCAGCACGTTGGCATCGATGGCCATGCCCAAGGTCAAAGCGATGGCAGCAATGCCCGGCAAGGTCAACGTCGCTTGCAGCAAGGACAGCAGCGCCACCAGGAACAGCAGATTGGCCGACAGCGCCACCACCGAAACGGTGCCGAACAACAGGTAGTAGGCAATCATGAAGGCGGCGATCGCCGAGAATCCCCACAGCGTCGAGTTGAAGCCCTTGGCGATGTTGTCGGCACCGAGGCTGGGGCCGATGGTCCGCTCTTCGATGATCTCCATCGGCGCCGCCAGAGATCCGGCCCTCAGCAGCAGCGCCACGTCGTTGGCTTCCACCGTGCTCATGCGACCCGATATCTGCACCCGGCCGCCGCCGATTTCAGTACGGATCACCGGCGCGGTAACCACTTCGCCCTTGCCCTTCTCGATCAGCAGAATGGCCATGCGCTTGCCCACGTTCTCGCGCGTGACGTCCTTGAAGATCCGTGCGCCGGCCGAATCGAGGGACAAATGCACGGCCGCTTCCTGGGTCTGGCTGTCGAAGCCGGGCTGGGCATCGGTCAGGCGCTCGCCGGTCAGCACTACCTGCTTTTTCACCAGCAAGGAACGGCCGCCGCGTTCGACGTAGTATTCGGTCCCTGGCGGCGGTTGGCCGCGTGCCGCCTGCTCCATGACGCCCGGACTGGCGCTGGCCTCGTCATCGACCATGCGCACTTCCAGGGTCGCCGTACGCCCGAGAATGTCCTTGGCCTTGGCGGTGTCCTGTACCCCAGGCAGTTGCACCACGATGCGGTCCGCACCCTGCTGCTGAATCACCGGCTCGGCCACGCCGAGTTCGTTGATGCGATTATGCAAGGTGGTGATGTTCTGCTTGACCGCGAACTCCTGGATGCGCTTCTGCGCCTCGGGCTTGAGCGTCGCCACCAGTTTGAGGTCGGCGCCGTCCTGGGCATCCGCCAACTGGAGATCAGGCTGGCTGTCGGCCAGGACGACGCGTGCCTTATCGCGCGTATCCGCCTCGCGGAAACGAATCGCCACGCTTTGCCCGTCGCGACTGATTCCGCCGTGACGGATGTTCTTGTCGCGCATCAGGCTACGCAAGTCGGCGCCGATCGAATCCAGTCGCTTGGTCAGCGCACCCTTCATGTCCACCTGCAACAGGAAATGCACGCCGCCGCGCAGGTCGAGGCCGAGATACATCGGCAAGGCGTGAATGCCGCTCAGCCAATTCGGGGAATTCGACACCAGGTTCAGCGCCACGCTATAGGTCGCATCGGTCGCAACCGGGTTGACCGCCTTCTCGATGACGTCTTTCGCCTTGAGCTGGCTATCGGTATCGGCCAGCCGGACGCGCACGCTGTTCAAGTCGAGGACGATACCCTGGGGTACGACGGCGGCGGCCTTGAGCGCATCCGCCACCTGGGCCATCAACTTGGCGTCCACCTTGTGCGTCGACTTGACGCTGGCTACCTGCACGGCAGGCGCTTCACCGAAAAAGTTGGGCAGCGTGTAGAGTAGTCCGAGCACCAGGGCGATCAACACCGTGGCGTTTTTCCAGAGGGGATAGCGATTCATGGCATGGTGGCCTGCCCCGCGCAAACGCGGCCGGCCTTCGCAAAAAATTACAGGTTTTTCAGCGTACCCTTGGGCAGCAATGCGCCCACGGCGTTTTTCTGCACGGTCATCACCACCGGGCCGTCCTTGCCTTCAGCCACTTCCAGGCTCAGGTAGTTTTCGCCCACCTTGGCAATGCGGCCGGCAATCCCGCCCTGGGTGATCACCTCGTCGCCCTTGGCCAGCTCGCTGACCATCTTCTGTTGTTCCTTGGCCTTTTTCATCTGCGGCCGGATCATGACGAACCAGAGCACGATGAACATCAGCAGGATGGGCAGCATGCCCATCAGGCCGCCCGTCGGATCGGCGGCGGCGCCCGCCGCCTGCGCGTAAGCATTTGAAATCAGCACTGTGACTCTCCAGGAATGTCGGGAAAAACCGGCGGATTATACCTGCTCGCCCGCCCGTCCCCGGTTAAACCGCGCACTGAAGCCGGCGAAGTCGCCCTGCTCGATGGCGGCACGCATTTCGGCCATCAGTGTCTGGTAATAAAACAGGTTATGGATGGTATTCAACCGCGCGCCGAGGATCTCGCCGACGCGATGCAGATGATGCAGGTAGGCACGCGTGAAATGGCGGCAGGTATAGCAGCCGCAGGTCTCGTCCAACGGCCGCGTATCGCTCTTGTGCTGCGCATTCTTGATCTTGACGTCGCCGTACCGGGTGAACAGCCAGCCGTTGCGGGCATTGCGCGTCGGCATCACGCAGTCGAACATGTCGATACCCTGCCCCACCGCATACACCAGGTCCTCCGGCGTTCCCACCCCCATCAGGTAGCGCGGCTTGTCAACGGGCAGGCGCGGCGCGGTATGCGCAAGGATGCGTGAGAATTCCTCCTTGGGTTCGCCGACCGACAGGCCGCCGATGGCAAAACCGTCGAAACCGATATCGACCAGTTCTGCCAGCGACTCGTCGCGCAGGCTTTCATGCATGCCGCCCTGGACGATGCCGAACAGAGCGTTAGAATTTTCCAGCCGGTCGTGTTCGTCGCGCGAGCGCCGTGCCCAGCGCAAGCTGAGCCGCATCGACTCGGCCGCTGTAGGCAGGTCCGCCGGGTACGGCGTGCATTCGTCGAAGATCATCACGACATCGGAATTGAGTACATGCTGAATCCGCATCGACTCTTCCGGCGTCAGGAACAGCCGGTCGCCGTTGATCGGCGAGGCAAACTTCACGCCCTCCTCGCTGATCTTGCGCAGATCGCCCAGCGAGAACACCTGGAAGCCGCCCGAGTCGGTCAGGATCGGCCCGTTCCAGCCCATGAAGCGGTGCAGGCCGCCGTGCGCGACGATCACCTCCAGCCCCGGCCGCAGCCAGAGATGGAAGGTGTTGCCGAGCACAATGGAGGCGCCGATGCCGGCCAGTTCGTCCGGGGACATGGCCTTCACCGTGCCATAGGTGCCGACCGGCATGAAAGTCGGCGTTGGCGCCGCGCCGTGGGCCAGCCTCAGGACGCCGCGCCGCGCCGCGCCGTCGGTGGCAAGCAGTTGAAAGTTCATAGCGGCCTGCGATGCAGCAACATGGCATCCCCGTAACTGAAGAAACGATAGCCTGCGGCAATTGCGTGGGCGTAGGCCGCGCGGATTTCATCGAGGCCGCCAAACGCCGACACCAGCATCAGCAGGGTCGACTTGGGCAGATGGAAATTGGTGATCAGCAAGTCCGCCACCCTGAATTCAAAGCCGGGCGTGACGAACAGCGCCGTCTCGCCAGCGCCGACTTTCAAATTTCCCTCCAGCGCGGCCGACTCCAGTGTGCGCAGGGAGGTCGTGCCGACCGCCACCACGCGCCCGCCGCGCGCCTTGGTCGCTGCGATCGCTTCGGCAGTCGCGCCGGGCAACACATAGCGCTCGGTATGCATGCGGTGCTCGGCCAGGTTGCCGACCCGCACCGGCTGGAAGGTCCCGGCGCCCACGTGCAAGGTGACATAGGCGATGCCAACCCCCATTTCGCGCAGGCTCGCAAGCAGGGCCTGGTCGAAGTGCAAACCGGCGGTGGGTGCCGCCACCGAACCTTTTTCCCGCGCGTACACCGTCTGGTAGCGCAGTTCGTCCGGCGCCTCGGCGGCACGCTCGATATAGGGCGGCAGAGGCAGGCGGCCATGCCGCTCCAACAGTTCGACCGCATCGCCCTGGAACCGCAAGCGATAAAACTCGTCCGTTCGTCCCAGCACTTCGACATCGAGCCCATCTTCCAGCCACAGGCGTGTGCCCGGCTGCGGCGACTTGCTCGCCCGCAGCTGGGCCAGCGCCACGTTCTTGTCGAGCAAGCGTTCGACCAGAACCTCGACCCGGCCCCCGCTCTCCTTGCGCCCGAGCAAACGGGCATGCAAGACCCGGCTGTCGTTCATCACCAGCAGGTCGCCGGCACGCAGGTGCTGCGGCAGATTTGCAAACCCCGCATCCGCGCGACGCTCGCCATCGACCACCAGCAGGCGGCTGGCCGAGCGCTGCGGCAAGGGCGTCTGGGCGATCAGCTGCGGCGGCAGCGTGTAGTCGAAATCGGCGAGCTGCAAGGACATGGGATGACTCGGAGGGCGGGCAACAGAGTGTGCCGCGGATCGGGCGACGGACGTCCGCCCGACGGAAGCGGGCGCGAATAGTAGCAGAGCACTATCCCGGTCCGCCAGCGTCACCCTGCACCGAAACCGGCACCTTGACCCTCAACCCCCGATATCGACATCGCCATGCCGTTTGAAGGCCGCCAGATCAACCAGCACCAGTTGTCCGTCGTGTTCCTGGATCAGGCCCTGGGTAACAAGATCGCGCATCACCCGACTGACCATCTCGCGCGACGCCCCGATCATCTTCGCAATATCCTGCTTGGTGAGCTTGTGTGTCACCACTTTGCGTCCATCTATTGTCTCCGCCGCTTCCAGCAGCAGGCGCGCAACCCGTCCATACACATCCAACAGCGCGAGGCTTTCGATGTTGCGATCGGCCAGGCGCAAGCGCTTGGTCAGATTGCGCATGATGAACAGCGAAACGTCAGGATTTTCCACCAGGCATTGTTTGAAGTCTGCCTTGCCGATCATCACCACTTCGCTCGATTCGACCGCAAGCACGGTCGCCGAACGCGGATGATCGTCGAGCACCCCCATTTCGCCAAACAACTCCCCCGGCCCCAGCATCGACAGGATGACCTCGCGCCCCTCTTCGTCGCTGATCTGGACCTTCAAGGCGCCGGCGAGGACGAAATAGATGTTGTCGGTATGATCGCCGGCATTCAGCACAATGGTGTGCCGTGGAATATGGCGCAGCATGGCAACGCGGGTCAGCGGCTTGAGGCATTCGTCGTCGAGCGTCTCGAAGATCGGCAACGCCCTCAGGACCGTCAATGAAACTCCGGCATTCGACGAAATCACAACCTACCCTCCGTGACGACTGAAACCTGGCTTCGGCCACTGCGTTCGGCACCGGCAAAGCCCGCGCAGCCTCTACTGAGACTGCTTCCTCGCTGCGCGCCCAGCTTGCCGGAGCAACCCGGCAGGCGTGCGGTGTTCTGGTGCCGGGGGGGGAAGTCGAATCCCCATGCCTTGCGGCGGCGGTGTTTGAGACCGCTACGTCTACCGATTCCGTCACCCCGGCGCGGGATGTCGCAGCACTGAAACTCCGCTGCGGGAGGCGCGCATTATCCGACAAACTTGAGCCGCCCACAATGTCCAAAACCGGAATCCGGCATTGCCACGTGCCGCCGCGTCCAAGCGAAGTCGCGATGCGATGGATCGCCACATATATCGAAAGTAAGCGACCTGACGCCATAACTTGAATGTTTCAATACGCTTATAATTGTTCGATGGTGCAGAGCAACAATACCTCCGACATTTCAAAACCCCGCCTGGCCGCCGCCTCTATTGCGGCCATGGGCGTGGTTTACGGCGACATTGGCACCAGTCCGCTATACACCATGAAGGAAGTCTTCAACGGCCCGCATGCCATTGCGGTATCGCCGGACAACCTGCTGGGCATTCTCTCGCTGATCTTCTGGGCGCTGGTCATAACGGTTTCGCTCAAGTACGTCATGTTCATCACCCGCGCCGACAACCGCGGCGAAGGCGGAATAATGGCGCTGACTTCGCTCGCGCTGCGCACCCAGGGAGCAGGGCCGCGCATGTTGTGGCTGATGTCTATCCTCGGCATATTCGGCGCCGGGTTGTTCTACGGCGACGCCGTGATCACGCCCGCCATGTCGGTGCTTTCCGCCATCGAAGGCCTCGAAGTCGCGACGCCGATGTTCAAGCCCTATGTCGTCCCCATCACCGTGATGGTCCTGTGCGGCCTGTTCCTGTTTCAGCCGCGAGGTACCGCCAGCGTCGGCGCCTTGTTCGGCCCCATCATGCTGTTCTGGTTCGGCACGCTTGGCACACTCGGCATATGGAACATTCTCAAGCACCCCGGCGTCATCGCGGCAATCAACCCCTGGTACGCGCTGCACTTCTTCCTGGAGAACCGTTCTCACGCTTATCTCGCCTTGGGCGCGGTAGTCCTCGCGATAACGGGAGGCGAAGCCTTGTATGCAGACATGGGCCACTTCGGCAGACGGCCGATCAAGTGGGCCTGGCTCGGCTACGTGTTTCCCTGCCTGTACCTGAACTACCTCGGGCAGGGCGCCTTGGTCCTGGACAACCCAGCCGCGGTGAAAAATCCGTTTTTCATGTCCGTTCCGGATGAACTGCTCTATCCCATGGTCGCCCTGGCGACTGCCGCAACCGTCATCGCCTCGCAGGCTGTGATCTCCGGCGCATTTTCGCTTACCAGCCAAGCGATGCAGCTTGGCTACTGCCCGCGCATCCAGGTCAAGTTCACCTCGGAGCGCGAAAAAGGCCAAATCTATGTCCCCAACATCAACTGGTTGTTGCTGCTGGCGGTGATCATCCTGGTGCTCGGCTTCAAGTCGTCGTCGAACCTGGCCTCAGCCTACGGCATCGCCGTCACCTTGACCATGATGATCGACACCTTGCTCGCCTTCGTCGTGGTGCGCGCCATGTGGAACTGGAACTGGCTGCAGGCAGGCCTCTTCCTGGCGCTGTTCCTGGTCGTCGATTTCGCCTTTTTCTCCGCCAACCTGATCAAGGTGCTGGACGGCGGCTGGTTCCCCTTGCTGCTCGGTCTCGGCATATTCACCTTGTTCGCAACCTGGAAGCGCGGCCGTACGCTGCTTTACGAACGATTGCAGCAGGACTCCATCCCGCTTGACGCATTCATCTCCAGCCTTCGTTACGGCGGCCCGCATCGCGTGGAAGGCACCGGAATCTTCATGACGACGCGCCCCGAAGGGGTGCCGCGGGCAATGCTGCACAACATGCTGCACAACAAGGTGCTCCACCAACGGGTGATCCTGCTCAATGTCAACATGCAGGATATTCCCCATGTCGATGAAACCGAGCGCATCGTGGTGCAGCCCCTTGAAGCGGGCTTCTATCGGGTCATCCTGAATTACGGCTTCAAGGATGACCCGAACATTCCGCTGGCGCTCGAACTGTGCGACGAGCATGGCATGGCGCCGGTAGAGATGATGGAAACCTCGTTCTTTCTTGGCCGCGAAACCATCGTTCCCAACCGTGTGCCGGCGATGCCCCTGTGGCGGCAGATACTGTTCATGTGGATGTTCCGCAACGCGGATACGGCAACCGACTTCTTCAAGCTGCCGACCAACCGCGTCGTTGAACTCGGCACCCAGGTCGAACTCTGACAAAGACGGCACTTGATGCGCCGCAGCATATCTGCAGACGATTGCCCGAGTCTTTTTATTCCATTGTTTGAGCGATTGGCCGAATAGGCATTTTCCATTTGCCTTGTTCGGCGAGTGTGTGAAACTACGCCGCTCGTTAAACTGCTTGCCGCGCTCCAAGGCACTTTATTTCTTAACTATTAAGTGATAGCTTCGCCAAGGAAGTAGCCAAAAACTTGATGTTATGGAGGGGACCAAAGCAATGGAAATGAACGTCACACGGAGAACCGTGCTCCGCGCAGGAAGTCTGGGAGCACTCTCGGCACTGATCGCGACCGGAGTGCTCAAGCCGACCGCAGCCTATGCCGCAGAATGGAACAAGGCTGCCTTCGAGGCGCACGATACGGCGAGCGCGCTCAAGGGGCTCGGCGCCGCTGCGCCCGCCGACCACAAGGACCTGATCCTCAAGGTTCCGGATATCGCCGAAAACGGGGCGGTGGTGCCGGTGGACGTGGTAAGCAACATCCCCAACACCAGTTCGATCGCGATTCTTGTCGATAAGAACCCCTCTCCCCTTTCCGCATCTTTCGATTTTTCGAACGGCGCGCTGGCGGAAGTTTCGGCACGCCTCAAACTGGGCCAGACGTCCATGGTCAAGGCGGTAGCGAAGGCGGACGGCAAGTTCTACACCGCCCAAAAAGAAGTCAAGGTCACGGTCGGCGGCTGCGGCGGCTGATCCACCCACCAGATATAAGGAGACACCATGGCAGATCCGATGAAGATTCGCGCCCAATTGAAGGGTGATATCGCAGAAATTCGCGTCCTGATGGGCCACGCGATGGAAACCGGTCAGCGCAAGGATGCCGCCGGCAAGGCGATCCCCCCCCATTTCATCCAGTCGATGACGGTTGAAGTCGGCGGCAAGAAAGTCGTCGACGGACAGATCGGCACCTCCGTGTCGCGCAACCCGGTCTTTGGCTTCAAGGTCAAGGGCGCCAAGGTCGGCGACAAGGTTGTCGTCAGCTGGGTCGACAACAAGGGAGACAAAAGGACTGACCAAGTTGCCGTAGCCTGACCGCATCCATCAAATCGCCACAGTCGGCGCCAGACCGACGGCAAGCACCTGGAGGAGAGACCATGAAGTATCGCATTGCAGTATTGGCGGCGCTGACCGCCGCGTGGACCGGACCCGTTCTGGCCCAGGCCAAGGATCCGACCATCGCCGGCATCGAGAAGTATCGTGAAATGCTCGGCGACGACAACCCCGCCGAACTCTATGAGGCGCGCGGCGAACAGCTTTGGAAGAAGAAAGCCGGCCCGAAGAACGCTTCGCTCGAGCAGTGCGATCTGGGCCTGGGCCCAGGCGTGGTCAAGGGCGCGTATGTCCAGACGCCACGCTATTACGCCGACGCCGACCGCGTGATGGACATGGAGACGCGCATCAACTGGTGCCGCATGAACCTTCAAGGCGTCAGCGAAGCCGACATCCGCAAGCGTCCCTTCGGCAGTGCCGACAAGCCGTCCGAGATCGAAGACCTGCTGACCTACGTGGTGACCGCGTCGAAGGGCATGAAGATGAATGTGCCGACTGACCATCCGAAGGAGCGCGAAGCCTTCCAATTGGGCCAGGCGGTATTCCACATGCGCGCCGGTCCCTACGATTTCTCCTGCGCGACTTGTCACGGTGAGGACAACCTGCGTATCCGCCTGCAGGAACTGCCAAACCTGACCAAGGCCGAGGACGCCAAGCGTGCTTATGTCGGCTGGCCCGCCTATCGCGTTTCCACCAGTCGGGTCCATACCATGCAGTGGCGCATCAACGACTGTTTCCGTCAGCAACGACTGCCTGAACCACGCTACATGTCGGAGGCAGTAAATGCCGTCATCACCTACATGGCCCAAACCGGCAATGGCGCCGAGTACAAGGGCCCAGCCCTCAAGCGCTGAACGGAGAACTGATCATGAAAACCGAAAAGCAACCTACCCTAAGCGTCGCGCTGGCAATCGGCGTGGCAACCGCCCTGATGGCTGGCTGCGCTACCGATCGCTCGGCCTACAATCCGTCGCCCGAAGTGATCAAGCACGCAATGGCGGCTTTCAAACGCGACTTCGACGCCAAAGGCGCCGCTGGCCTCGATCGTTTGAATACCGACAAACTGCAGGACGTCTGCAATGCCACCAACAGCAAGCCATCGCCCGACATGGCGGCCGTGGTGGAACGCGAACAGGAGGCCGCCATCAAGCTGCCCGCCGACGGCAAGTTTCTCGGCGACTGGAAAGCCGGCGAAAAGCTGGCGCAAAGCGGCCGCGGTATGACGTGGAAGGACAAGGCCGGGATCCCGAACGGCGGCAACTGCTACAACTGCCACCAGATCTCCCCCGCGGAATTGTCCTACGGCACCATCGGTCCCAGCCTGCTGCACTTTGGCAAGACTCGTGGGAACTCACCGGAAATCCAGAAATACGCCTACTCCAAGATCTACAACTCCAAGGCCTTCAGCGCCTGCTCGGCGATGCCGCGCTTTGGTCATGCGGGCGCCCTGACCGAAACGCAGATCAAGGACCTGGTTGCGTTGTTGCTCGATCCCACGTCACCAGTTAACAAGTAAGCGCATCCTCCCCCACAAGCCTGGCCTCGGCCAGGCTTTTTTATCTCCCCGCCGGTAGCGGAGACGGTATTCCCTTGGGGGAATCATTCTGAGGAAATCTTCATGTCATCCATGAACCGCCGTGAATTCCTGCAGATACTGGCCGCCGCATCCGCCGCCGGATTTGCCCTTGACGCCCGCACCGTCTGGGCTGCCGGAAAAGGCGACAACCTTTACGAATTGAAGAAATTCGGCAACGTACACCTGCTGCATTTCACCGATTGCCACGCCCAGTTGATGCCCATCCACTTCCGCGAACCGAGCGTCAACCTGGGTATCGGCGGTGCGCTGGGCAAGACCCCGCACCTGGTCGGCGAACACCTGCTCAAGGCCTTCGGCATCAAACCCGGCAGCATCGAAGCCCACGCCTTCACCTACCTCAACTTCGAAAAAGCGGCCAAAACCTACGGCAAGATCGGCGGCTTTGCCCACCTCGCGACCTTGGTCAAGCGCCTGCGTGCCGAACGCCCCGGCGCCTTGTTGCTCGATGGCGGCGACACCTGGCAGGGTTCCGCCACCGCCTTGTGGAGCAAGGGCCAGGACATGGTCGACGCCTGCAAGCTGCTCGGCGTGGACATCATGGCCGGACACTGGGAATTCACGCTGGGCGACAAGCGGGTGCTGGAAATTGTCGAAAAGGATTTCAAGGGGAAGATCGATTTCGTCGCCCAGAACATCAAGACCAGCGACTTCGGCGATGCGGTCTTCGCCCCCTACAGCCTGCGCGAAATGAATGGCGTCAAGGTCGCCGTAATCGGCCAGGCCTTTCCCTACACGCCGATCGCCAACCCGCGCTGGATGGTGCCGGATTGGACCTTCGGCATCCAGGACGACAACATGCAAAAGACGGTCGACGAGGCGCGCGCCAAGGGCGCGCAGGTCGTCGTCGTGCTCTCGCACAACGGCATGGACGTCGATCTGAAGATGGCCACCCGCGTCACCGGCATCGACGCGATTTTGGGCGGTCACACCCATGACGGCGTGCCGCAACCCGTGATCGTCAAGAACGGCGGCGGCCAGACGCTGGTCACCAACGCCGGATCGAACGGCAAGTTCCTCGGCGTGCTCGATTTCGATGTCAAGAATGGAAAGATTTCCGACTTCCGCTACAAGCTGCTGCCGGTATTTTCCAACCTGCTGCCGGCCGATGCGGAAATGGCCGCCCACATCGACAAGGTGCGCGCCCCGCACAAGGCCAGACTCGAAGAGAAGCTGGCCGTCTCCGAAGGCCTGCTCTACCGGCGCGGCAATTTCAACGGCAGTTGGGACCAACTGATTCTCGATGCCATCATGGAAGTGCGGGATGCCGAAATCGGGCTTTCGCCGGGCTTCCGGTGGGGCACAACGATCCTGCCCGGCCAAGCCGTCACCTTCGAGCACCTGATGGACCAGACCGCGATCACCTATCCGGCGTCGACACTCAACGAGATATCCGGCGAGACGCTCAAGGGCATTCTGGAGGATATCTCGGACAATCTGTTCAACCCCGACCCCTACTATCAGCAAGGCGGCGACATGGTGCGGGTCGGCGGCCTGCAATATACCTGTACGCCAAACGCCAAGATGGGCAATCGCATTTCCGACCTGCGCCTCAAGGGCAAGCCACTCGAAGCCAGCAAGAAATATCGCGTTGCCGGCTGGGCAGCAGTCAGCGAGGGGACGACAGGTGAGCCGGTGTGGGATGTCGTCGCACGCTATTTGCGCGACAAGAAGACCATCACGCCGCGCAAACTAAATTCCCCCAAGCTGATAGGCATGCAAGGCAATCCCGGGTTCGCCTGAACGCATTGCGATCAGCAAGATACCCGCCCGCATTAATATATTTGGAATAAATTGAACCGATTACCCTGATACCGCGTGCCGAAATTCCGTATTCTCCGCATGCTTTCAGCCACCGGTGCCTTGCGTACCGGCGGCATCCACCTTCCCTATTTTTTCCTGCTACTGCTGCTGATCGCCTTCGGCATGGCGATCGGCCGGGGCGTTGCCAACACGCTGTTTCTGAAGCGCTATGGCATCGACTATCTTCCGATCATCTTCCTCATACAAGGAATCACGCTCAGCAGCCTGAGCCTGGCCTACGCCACGGTCGCCGACCGTTACCCACCCGAGCGGGTGATGGCGGCAATCCTTGGCGTTGTCATCGGCGCAGTGGTGTTCTTGTGGCTGGCCGGGAACCTCGGCGCGCCTGACATAGTCTGGGGCGCGCTCTACCTCCTCTACGTCACGGCGTCCGAAACCCTTGCCCTGCATGCCACGCTTTATATCGGCGCCACCTTCTTCGGGCAGCAGGCGAAACGTCTGGCGCCGATGGCTTTCGCTGGCGGCCCGGTGGGCGACATGCTGGGTGGCATCAGTTTGATCCTGCTGGCCCCGCGCCTCGGCGCCGAAACCACTACATTGATCTGGCCGCTACTGCTCGGCCTGGCTCTGGCCTTGCTGGTCTTCCGCCATCGGCAGGATATCGGCCGACTGGCAACAACCGCGCCGCGCCACCATCACCTGGCGCAGACCCTGCGGCAACTGAAACAAGGACGTGAATTCCTGAAGCGATCCCCGCTGCTGCACCATGTCTCGCTATCGGTCATGTACAGCGTCATCGCCGTATTCATTTCGGCGTACTTGTTCAAGCGTACATTCGCCGAGACCCTGCAGGATGCCGAAAGCCTGGCGGCGCTCTATGGCCTGATCATCCTCATCAGCGGGGCCAGTACGTTTGTGCTGCAAATGGGACTGGTGCCCGCATTGATCCAGCGCTTTGGCTTGCGCAACATCAACCTTGTATTTCCCCTGACCTTGCTTGCTACGCTGGCCGCCTATTTTTCCCCCTGGGCGCTTGCAGCCGCAACGGCAGCCGCATATAACCGCTACGTGCTCCTCGCAGCGGTGCGCAATCCCGTCCGCGCCCTAATGCTCCAGGCGCTGCCCGATACGATGCAAGGTCGTGCCCGTGCCCTGGCGCTGGTTGTGATGACGCCGGCGGCGATGATCGCTTCCGGCCTGATCCTGTACTTCTGGCACGCATCGCAAACCGCCATTACCGTGATTGGTCTCGCCGCCGCCCTGCTCAGTCTGCGGTCTGCCTGGCTGGCGAACCGCGCCTATGCCGACGCCCTCATCGACACCCTGCGCGAGCGGCACTTCGTGGCTCCCGACGAATTCACCGGGTGGAGGACACAGAGCAGTCAGCGGCTGATTGGCGAACTCGTCAGCAACCTCCAGGGCGACGACTTCCCGAAAGCAGAGAATGCTGCGCGCATCCTCCTGACCCACTTCCCGGAAGCCGCCGTGACTCCCGTCATCGCCCACCTGGCGAGAGCACCGATACCTCAGCGCGATCGACTGGCGCATGCCCTGGCACCGCGACTTCGGGCTGAGCAACGCGACATGCTCTATGACGCCCTCTTTGCCGGCGACGTACACGCCCGAGCCACTGCCCTAACCATCGCATTGCGCAACCACTGGCCGTTGCCATGGGACCGCGTCGATCCGAACGAACGATACGGGCATCCACGCCTGCTGGTCTGCCATTGGGCCGATGCGCTGAGGGACGTGACTGACACCTCTGCCGCCGAGATGCTGCGCCAAAGCCTGATCGGCGATGACCCTCGACTGCGTCATGCTGCGCTGAGCACCCTTACCCTGGCACCAACCCCGCGAGCGCTGCCGTTGCTGCTTGATGCGCTCGCCGCAGCTGACGGGCGCGCCGTCTTGCCGGTTCTCCTTGCCTTGGCGGCACAGGATCAGGAGCTCCCAGCGACACTGGTGCCCCACCTGCGGAAGATTCTGGCGCGTACGCCCGATGCCGCAGGCCAGGAAGCCCTTCTGGCAGTCATCGTCCGACTGCCGCCCTGCGAGCAAGAAGCCTTGCTGCAGACGCTGCTGGACACGCCCCATCCAAGAGTCGGCGCTGGCGTGACGGCGGCATTGCAGGCCGATATTAAGGCCGAACTCGATGTCTTCCTGCAACAAGCAGTTCGCGACGGCTCACTGAGCTCGCGCGGTCGCGAGCGTGCTGTTGGCATCCTGGCGACGCGCCTCGACCGCGACGCGATCTGCGAATTGGCCGCGCATTGCGCGACGCAGGCGGCCGACTACGCGCGCTTGGCACACCATCTGGAGCGCAGTTCCGGCCAGTCTGCCCGGTTGCTGCAGATCGCGCTCAGCGAACGCGTGCTCGACCTGCGCCGCCTCGGCTTTTCTGCATTTGGCCACGGGCCGCTGCAGGCGCTCGCACGCACGCTGCGCGCTGCCCTGGGCAACACTGACCAGCGGCTGACGGAACGCTGCAAGGAACTCATCGCGCTGGTGCCAGACGCGCGCGCCCGCGACATCCTGGCAATGCTGTTCTCCGTCCGTCGCCAGCCCGCATCGCGGCCTGCCGATATCGACGTGCAATCGGCAATTGCCGAGTTGCGCCACGGCAAGGATGTATGGCTGTCGGCGTGCGCTCACCAGTGGAACCCATGATGGACAAATTCTTCGATCGCTTGCTGATGCTAAAACACAGTCGCATCTTCGCGTCGGTTCCGCTCGAAGACCTGCGCGTGGTCGCAGAGCAACTGCAGGATGAAACATATGTAGCCGGCGAGGAAATTTTTTGCCGGGGCGATATCGCCGATCGAATGTACATCGTGCAGTCGGGGCGCGTGATGATCATGCTTGATGCCGACGGCAGGCATGTGGCGGGCACCTTCGCCCAGGGCGAGGCCTTCGGCGAAATGGCCCTGTTCGACAGCCAGGCGCGATCTGCTACGGCGCGCGTGATCGAGGACGCCGAGTTGCTCTCGCTCAATCGGGAAAAGCTGCACGACTTGCTGCTTTCATACCCCCACATCGCACTGGGCCTGTTGCAGGGCATGAGCCTGCGACTACGGGATGCGAACGACGCACTTCACGCTGAAATGGAGAAACGATGAAACGACGCCATTCCCCACCCCGAGCGATCGCGACCGCACTTGCTGTCTGCTCGATATCCGTATCTGGCCAGACGCCGGCCGGCGATCCTCACTATACCGAGGTCGGTTTCTTCGATATTCACGTCTGCAACTGGCCGGACCAACCGCTGTTTCTCATGGCGCTGTTCTCCACCCGAAATTTCAGGGATATCGCCCGGATCGACCTGATTGCTCCGGACGGAACCTTGCTGGGGCCGCTGGACCTGAACCGCTACCGCCCCGGCGAGGACACGGACAAGGCGGAGAAGCGGGTGTTGATGACTCATTATCCGGTGCCCGAAAAGAATCCCGACGGATGGTATCGTGCCCGCATCACCATGAAGGACGGCAGAAGCGTCGAGGCGCGCGACCACGTGGTACGGAAAGTACTTCCATTGGCCGGAGGCCACCAACCGCCAGCCGAGTCCGAAAACCAGTCGATGCCCAGCGAGTTGCACTGGGACCCGGTCCCGGGTGCCGGCCATTATCAAGTCTATCTGCGGGATGAGTGGGAAAGCGAACGCTATCTATTCATCTCCAAAATCATCAAGGACAACGCCCTCAATATCCCGCCCGGGCTATTAAAGCCGGGTGGCAGCTATACATGGCGAGTCCATGCCCGGGACGTCAACGGCGACCCGGAATGGGGGGACTTCAATCACGGATCGCTGGCCAAGGAAGTTCGCTTCAGCATCGCCGAATAACCGACGCCCGTCCGGCCCGCAAGGTGCAGTTGAAGGCGGACCAAACGCCTGGTCGCAGACCATGCGAATGTTCGGAACACCCTGGCGCGTCAATTCATGACGCGACGCAAGCGAAGCCGCCACGGGCCAGCAAACTGGCAATCTCGGCAACGCTTGGCGCAGAGGCGAATTCGGCGGACGCACAGATCGGTAACATTTGCTTGCAAGGGCAAGATCTGAGCTTTGGCCATGTCGGCTAGAATCGCCGAATGAATAAACGTACCCCAATCGCTCTTCTGGCGGGCATGCTGATCCTGGGCGTTGGCGGCTATGCCACATGGCGGACATGGGACCGCGCCGGCGACGCGCCGAAATTCAAGCTGGCCAAGGCCGAAAGCGGCCCGCTGACCGCCGCCGTTTCCGCCACCGGCACCCTCAACCCGGTGGTCTCGGTGCAGGTCGGGTCGCAGGTCTCGGGCCAGATCAAGGAAATCCTGGTCGACTTCAACTCGCCGGTGAAATTCGGCCAACTGATCGCCCGACTCGACCCGGAAACCTATCAGCACCGTGTCCGGCAGGCCGAAGCGGACGTCGACGCCGCCCGTGCCGGCCAGGGCGTACAACAGGCGGAAGTGGCCCGCGCCCGCGCCAACCTGTCGAATGCCCAGCGCGACTACGAACGCAAGAAGACCCTGGTGGAGAGGAACTTCATTTCCCCGGCCGAACGCGATACGGCACAGAACACCCTCGATGCAGCCCGCGCTTCGCTGGCGTCGGCCGAGGCACAGGTCAGAAACGGCGAAGCCGTCGTGCGTCAGCGCGAAGCCCAGTTGGCGGCCGCCCGCGTCGATCTGCAACGCACTTCGATTTCCGCGCCGGTGGACGGCATCGTGGTCAAGCGCAGCATCGAGCCGGGACAGACGGTGGCCGCCAGCCTGCAGGCGCCGGAATTGTTCGTCATCGCCAAGAACCTCACCGACATGCAGGTGGAAACCTCGATCGACGAGGCCGACGTCGGTCGCGTCAGGCTCGGCCAGAAAGCCAGTTTCACGGTGGATGCCTTCGCCGGCCGCCATTTCGAGGGAGAAGTGCGCCAGGTGCGCAAGGCCGCCACCGTGGTGTCGAACGTCGTCACCTACACCGTGGTGATCTCGGCCGCGAACCCGGATCTCACCCTGCTGCCGGGGATGACGGCCAATGTGCGCATCATCACCGCGCAGAAGGACAAGACGCTCAAGGTGCCCAATGCGGCGCTGCGTTTCCGCCCCACCGGCGTCAGCGACGACAAAAAGCCCGCCACGGCGGCGCCGACTGCCGTGTCGCCAGCGCCGACTTCTGCTGGCGGGCAAGCCGGCGGAGGCGGCGGGATCAGCCAGTTGCGCGACAGGCTGGTGGCCGAACTCAAGCTCGATGCCGATCAGCAGTCCAAGGTCGACGCCATTTTTGCCGGCATGCGCGACAAGTTCAGGGCGACGCGCGACTTGCCCGAGGCGGAAAAAGGCAAGGCCCAGGAACGCAATCGCAGCGAGATTCGCGAGAAGATTTCGGCCATCCTGTCGCCCGAGCAGAAGAAGCGCTACGACGAACTGGCGAGCGAGGCGCAGGCCGCGAGAAGCGGTGGCGGCGGCAGCGGACGGATCTGGGTCGTGGGCGAGGACGGCAAGGCGAAAGGCGTCGACGTGCGTCTCGGCCTCACCGACGGCAGCATGACCGAAATCGTTTCCGGCGACATCAAGGAAGGCCAGGAAGTCATCGTCGGACAGCAAACCGCAGCGACGGCAAAGACTGGCGGCCCCGGCCCGCGCCTGTTCTAAGCCGGCCATGAGCGCCGCCCGCCGGGCCGTCCCAAGGGCGGCGCAGCCAAAGACCGGAGCCGCAATGCGGCGAACCGCAGTCACCCCTTCCCTCGGGGAAGGGGCAGGAGGAAGGGTAGTTCGATGAGCGAGCCGCTGATCCGGGTCGAAGGACTGACCAAGGATTACATCATGGGCAGCAACGTGGTACCCGCCCTGCGCAGCGTCACGCTCGACATCGCCCCGGGCGAGTTTGTCGCCGTCATGGGGCCATCCGGCTCCGGCAAATCCACCTTCATGAACCTGCTCGGCTGTCTGGATCATCCGAGCGCCGGCAGCTACTGGCTCGGCGGCCAGGAAGTCTCGGCCCTGTCCGGCGACGAACTGGCCGCGATACGCAACCGCAAGCTGGGCTTCGTCTTTCAGCATTTCAACCTGCTGGCGCGCACCTCGGCCCTGGACAACGTCGCACTGCCGCTGCTGTATGGCGACATACCGGCCGCCGAGCGCTACCCGCGGGCAGAACGGCGCCTGAGCCAGATCGGGCTGGCGGAGCGCATCGACCATCATCCGTCGCAACTGTCCGGCGGCCAGCAGCAGCGCGTCGCCATCGCCCGCGCGCTGGTCAACGATCCGCAACTGGTGCTCGCCGACGAGCCGACCGGCGCGCTGGATTCGCGCACCAGTGTCGAGATCATGGCGTTGTTGCAGCAACTCAACCGCGAGGGCATCACCATCGTGCTGGTGACCCACGAGCACGACGTCGCCGACTTCGCCGGTCGCATCATTTCCTTCCGCGACGGCAAGGTGATCGAAGACCGGCCCAACGCGGCCAAGGATGCGGCGGCAGCACTACTATGAACTTCGCCGCCACCCTGCGCATCGCCCTGCTTGCCCTGCGCATCAACAAGCTGCGCTCGGCGCTGACCATGCTCGGCATCATCATCGGCGTCGCCGCGGTGATCGTCATGATCGCCGTCGGCAACGGCGCCCAGGCCCGCGTCGAGGACCAGATCCGCAGCCTCGGCTCGAACATCATCATGGTGCTCTCCGGCTCGATGACCTCCGGCGGCGCCCGTGGTGGCAGCGGTTCGCAGCCGACCATTACCGAGGACGACGCCTACGCGCTGAACCGCGAGATCGATGAAATCCAGGCTGCCGCACCGTCCCTGCGCGGCAGCGGGCAGGTGGTACTGGGCAACACCAATTGGTCGACGGTCTTCTACGGCACCTCGCCGGAGTACCTGGAGGTACGCGAATGGGCCGTGATCGAAGGCCGCAGATTCGAGCAGGCGGAAATCAACGGCGCCGGCAAGGTGGCGCTGTTGGGACAAACGGTGGCGAAGAATCTTTTCGGCGATGCCAGCCCGATCGACCAGGTGGTGCGCGTCAACAAGGTGCCGCTGACGATAATCGGCCTGCTCGATCGCAAAGGCCAGAACATGATGGGCCAGGATCAGGATGACATCATCCTGATGCCGCTCAGCACCGCCAGGAAGCGCGTGCTCGGCTCCAGCCGTTTCGCTGCGGGCCGCAACGTAGGATCGATCATGGTCAAGGTGAAGGATGGCGCCAACATGGCGGAAGCCGAGGCGCGCATGCGCGAGTTGCTGCGCCAGCGCCATCGCCTGCAGAGCGGCCAGGACGACGACTTTTATGTGCGTAACCTGTCGGAGATTCTCCAGGCGCAGGAAGCCTCGTCGAGGGTGATGTCGCTGCTGCTGGCGGCCGTCGCTTCAGTATCCTTGCTGGTCGGCGGCATCGGCATCATGAACATCATGCTGGTCTCGGTGACCGAGCGCACTCGCGAAATCGGACTGCGCATGGCCGTCGGCGCCCGCGCCCGGGACATCCTGACCCAGTTCCTGGTCGAGGCCGTCACGCTGTCATTGATCGGTGGCGCCGTCGGCATCCTGTTCGGCGTCGGCGGCGCCACGGCGATTGCCGAACTTGCCGGCTGGCGCACCGAGCTTTCCGGCGGCTCGATCGTGCTCGCCGCGGGCTTTGCCGGTGCGATCGGCATATTTTTTGGATACTACCCGGCACGAAAAGCCTCGCGTCTGCTGCCCATCGAAGCATTGCGCTACGAATAGGGCCAGTGCTGCGGCATATGGCATGCCAGATGCGCCGATCATGGATAATGGGCTTTTCGCGTTCCGACAACGGCCATGGCTGAAGAAGTCGAACTCAAACTGGCGCTCGCCGAAGGCCACCAATCGCGTTTCCTGCGGCACCCGCTGCTGCGGCAGGCGATCGAACGCCATATCGAGACTCTCGACAATATTTACTATGACACCGGGGACTTGTCGCTGCATCGCCGCGGCATCGCCCTGCGCTTGCGCCGCAAGGGACACAACTGGGTGCAGACGGTCAAGCTGGCGGGCAGTTCGGCCGCCGGACTCAGCAGCCGTCCGGAATGGGAAGTGCCCTACACCGGGCACTTCGATTTCTCTTCGGTTGACGTATCGACCGTGCGCGACTGGCTGCAAAGGCCAAAACTGCTGAGCCGCATCGTTCCCGTCTGCGAAACGCGTTTTCGCCGCATCACCTGGAAATTCGACGCCGCCCCCGGAGCCGTCCTGCTGACCTTGGATCGCGGCTGGATCATCGCCGACGGCCGCCGGGAAGCCATCTCCGAAGTCGAACTGGAGCTTGCTGATGCACCGGTGGAAGCGATTTTCAGCCTCGCCGCGCAACTCGCCCAGCGCGTAGCCCTGACGCCGTCGACAATCTCCAAGGCGGAGCGCGGCTACCGGCTCCACCTCGGAATACCCTCGACGCCATTCAAGGCCGAGGTCGTGGCGCTGTCCGCAACTATGGCACCGTTCGAAGCCTTCCGCTGCATCGCGCTGTCCTGTCTCGACCACCTGCAACAGAATCATCACGGCGCGTTGACCAGCGACGATCCGGAATACATTCATCAGATGCGCGTCGCCACGCGTCGCCTGCGTGCCGCCATGCGGCTGTTTGCCCCCGCCCTGCCCGACCATTTCGCGGAAACCTTGCGGGCACCGCTGTCCGCGCTGACGACGCAGCTGGGCCATACCCGGGACCTTGATGTGCTGCTCGACGAAATCGTCAATCCGGTGCTCCACGCCCTGCCCAACGAGCCGCGGCTGCCGGCGCTGGCCGGCGACATCACGAATCGCTGCTACGCGACACGCGCGCAGGCGGTTTCCATGCTCGCCGCGCCGGACTACGGACGCACCCTGCTGACTGCACTCGAGTCGTTGCACGCCATGCCGGCGGCCGACACGACCACGATCGCGCTGCTCAGCTTCGCCGCCGGACGCCTGCGCCGGCTGCGCAAAAAGGCCAGGCTGCTCGCCGCCGCCGCCCAAATCGGCCAGCCGCAGTCGCTGCATGCGCTGCGCGTCGGTATCAAGCGCCTGCGTTACGCACTGGAATTTTTCTCGCCCCTGGCGTCGCAGCGCGCGGCGCGTGCCTTGCTTGAGCATCTCGCCAGATTGCAAGACATCCTGGGCCAACTCAACGACCTGGCGAACGCCGGCACCTTGCTCATGGAATGCGCGGGCGACGACCCCCGGCTACGCGAAGCCGTGACGCTGATCGGCGGCTGGCACGGGCCGCGGCACGCCAGACTGCTGGCCAGCGTACCGCTCGAACTCCACCGACTGAGCCGCCTGCGCCTACCGAAACTCAGGCGCAAGCGCTCGTAATATCGTTGTCACGCCCCCAATATAAACTGCGCGCCCCAAAGGAGGTACGAACATGGACCTGATACTCTGGCGACATGCCGAAGCCGAAGAAGGCGAAGCGACCACCCCCGATCACAAGCGACGCCTCACTGCGCGCGGCGAAATGCAGGCGAAGCAGATGGCGCGCTGGCTGCATCAGCATTTGCCGCGCAAGCGAAAGGTCCTCGTCAGTCCCGCCGAACGTACCCAGCAAACCGCGCACGCCCTGGAACTGCCCTATGAGATCGAGCCCAAGCTCGGCATCGGCGCTTCGGCGACGGATGTGCTGAAAGCCGCCGGCTGGCCCGACCATAACGGCGCGGTATTGATCATCGGTCACCAACCGACCCTGGGGCGCGTCGCCGCCCTGCTGCTGGGAGGGGAGGAAGCCGACTGGACGGTCAAGAAAGGCGGCGTCTGGTGGTTTGCCAGCCGCATGCGCAACGACGAAGCGCAAACCGTGCTGCGCGCGGTTCTGAACCCGGATCTGGCTTCAACCTGACCCCGGCGCCGGCAAACCGGTATTCACGGAACCCCGGCTTCCTTGCGTTTCTTCCCGACTCCGGCGATCCGCCGGAAATACTGTTTTCATATCAGTTGCGGAAACCCGCGCCTTTTGATATTTTAGGCATCGATATTTTCATTGCGCTTCGCCTGCGGGCGCCTCAACTTCATGTCCAAGAAATCAGTTTCCGCCGCGTCCGACACCGAAACGCGCGCCACGTCGGAGCACGCCCCCGATCTTCGCCTGTGGCTGCGCACCCTGGCCTGCACCAACCTGATCGAGAACCACATTCGCTCGCGCCTGCGCGCCGAATTCGACATCACCTTGCCGCGCTTCGATCTGATGGCCCAGCTCGAACGCTCGCCGCAAGGCCTCAAAATGGGCGAACTGTCGAAACGCATGATGGTCACCGGCGGCAACGTGACCGGGATTACCGATCAACTGGTCGCCGAGGGACTGGTGGTCAGAGAGGACAGCCCCCAGGACAGGCGCGCCTATATCGTCAAGCTGACGCCGGAAGGCCGTCGCAGCTTTCGCAAAATGGCCGAATCGCATGAGCAATGGGTGGTCGAGCTTTTCGCCGGCATGGACGAAAAGCAGCGCCACCAGCTCTACGACCTCCTCGCCGCGCTGAAAACCAGCGCCTCCAAGGCTGCGGGAAAGCACTAAGCGCCGAAGCGCTCAAGATTCGGCGGAGTTCTGCCGTACAATCGGTGCTGGTTGCGGCTGCTGTGCTTGACGCCCATATCCACAGGGGATACCGTTCCCTGCGCGCTGCGGGGAGATATAGCCGGCGTCAGCCCTCACTGAAACTCGTTTTGCACCCATCGCCCGCGACGAACATGAAACTCAGCTACGGCCTGATCCTGCTTTTTCTGACTCCCTTCCTCGCCGGTTGCGATCAGCTCGGCCTGGAAACCCCTGCCGCCGAACTGGCACGCGAAGAGGCCGAAGGCAAAGCCATCGGCAGCGCCTGCAGGCAGGCAGGTCGGGCTCTGGAAGATTGCTACCAGATCAATCGCCGGGCTCCCAAGGCTGCCATCTTCGCCGGTTGGCGCGACATGGACGGCTACATGCGCGAAAACAAGATCGAGGAAGTCAAGCCTGATTTCCCGCTGCAACCGCTGCCCAGAAAGGGTCGCCCGCTGGAGGCGATCGAGGAATTCGACGAACCCGAAGAGAAGAAGCCGGCGACCGCCGACGCAACCGCAGCCGCCAAGCCGGCGACAAGCGCAGAAGAAAAGGCCGCGCCAGCAAAGCCGGCCGCCACCCCCCCGGTCAAGAAAGGCAAATCGCCGCTTTCGCATTGATTCTGCGGCGCCCTGCCCGAAAGCGGAATCAGGGAGCCGGATTGCAGTAGCGCAAGTGCAATGCCTCGATTTCCCTGACCACCTCGTCCGGCAGCGCGCCGGCACACGCGTCGATGTCCTCGCTCAACTGCTCCAGCGTGGTGGCGCCGATGATGGTGCTGGCAACAAAACGGCGCGAGGCGACAAATGCCAACGCCATTTGCGTCGGCGTCATGCCGTGGGCTCGCGCCAGTTCGACATAGGCCGCGACCGCCGGCTGCACATTGATCTTCGAGTAGCGCTGGGCGAAACCTGGGAACAAGTTAAAACGCCCGCTGGCGCTCGGATCGGCCAGATACTTGCCCGACAGCAAGCCGAATGCCAGCGGCGAGTAAGCCAGGAGCGCCACATTTTCCCGAAAGCCGATTTCGGCCAGCCCCATTTCCCAGGTCCGGTTGAGCAGGCTGTAGGCGTTCTGCACCGAAACCACGCGCGGCAGCTTGTGCTGCTCCGCCATGTGCAGGAACTGCATCACACCCCAGGGCGTCTCGTTGGACAGGCCGACATAGCGCACCCGGCCTTCCCTGACGAGTTCCGCCAAGGCCGCCAGGGTTTCCGCCAGCGGCACGAAGTCGCGCTCCTTGTCGGGGTCGAAATGGTACTGCCCGAAGAGCGGCGTGTTGCGATCCGGCCAGTGCAACTGATACAAATCGACGTAGTCGGTTTGCAGGCGGGCCAGCGAAGCTTCGATGGCGGCGCGGATATTCTTGCGGTTGAACGCCAGTTCGCCATTCCGAATCCATTTCATGCTGCGGCCGGGACCGGCGATCTTGGTGGCGAGGACTATCCTGTCGCGCGCCTGGCGCTTGAGCCAGGTGCCGATATAGGTTTCCGTCTTGCCGTAGCTTTCAGCGTTGGACGGTACCGAATACATCTCGGCCGTATCGATGAAGTTGATACCCCGCGTCAGCGCAAAATCGAGCTGGCGATGGGCGTCGGCCTCGCTGTTCTGGGTGCCGAAGGTCATGGTACCGAGGCAGACATTGGAAACCCTGAGCTCGCTTTGGCCAAGCGTGTTGTATTTCATCGGCAAGATTCCTATTTTGTGCGCGGGAGCGCTATTCTATGGCGCCAACATTGCGAAACAAACCGACCCGAGTTCGCCGTATGCTTGCGCCACACCAGCTCGACCACGAATACAACGCCCGCGCCGCGATCCCGGATCATCCGCAGATATTTGCGCGGTGGCGCGCCGATTCGCACGCGGCGCGCAGCGAACTGCGCTGCGAGCCGAACTACTATTTCGGCCCCTCGCCCGCCGAATCCCTCGATCTCTATCCGAGCGCGACGCGCAAGGCGCCGCTGCTGGTGTTCATCCACGGCGGCTACTGGCGCTCGCTCGACAAGCAGGACTTCTCCTTTCTCGCGCCGGCTTTCGTCCGCGCGGGGGTTGCCGTGGCGATGCCGAATTACGGCCTGGCGCCCGCCACCACGATCGCGGAGATGGTGCGCCAGATGTTGCGGGCACTGGCGTGGCTATACCGCAACCTGCCGCAACTCGACATCGATGCGCGGCGCATCGTGGCCGCCGGACACTCCGCGGGCGCGCATCTGGCTGCCATGATGGTGGCCGCCGACTGGCCACTCTGGGCGCGCGACCTGCCGCGGGACCTGGTCTGCGGCGCGGTGTGCATATCCGGCATCTATGACTTGCGGCCCCTGGCCCGCGCGCCTTTTCTGCGCGACGACCTCGGACTGAGCGAAGCCTCGGCGCAGCATGTCAGTCCCATCAGCTACCGGCCGCGACTTGCCATACCCCTGATCACCGCAGTGGGCGGCAATGAGAGCAGCGAATTTCGGCGCCAGAACCACCTGATCCGCGAAACCTGGCCGTATTGCGTGCGCCACGACCTGCCCCTGCCCGGCCGCCATCACCTGGCCAGCGTCGAAGCCTTGGGCGATCCCGACCATCCCTTGTTCCATGCCACCCTGCGCCTGTTGGGAAAAACGCCATGAAAAAGCTCGCCGCTGTGCTACTGCTCCTCGCCGCCGCCATCGGCGCCGTGTTGTTCTGGCTGTCCGGCAACATCGATGGCCTGATCAAGGACGCGATCGCAAATTATGGCAGCGCCATGACCCAGGCCAGGGTCGGCGTCGATGCAGTGAAGATCGCGCCCGCCGACGGCAAGGGCAGCATCAGCAATCTGTCGATCGGCAATCCGGCGGGGTTCAAGACCGCGCATGCGCTCAAGGTTGGCCAGATCGATATCGAGCTCGACCTCGCCTCGGTCGCCAAGGACGTCGTGGTGATTCGCCGGATCGCCATCAAGGCTCCCGACGTGATTTATGAAAAAGGCGAGGCGATGACCAACTTCGATGCCATCCAGAAGAACATCGCGAGCTACGTCGGCGCCGCCGACGACAAGAAGGCGGGCAGGAAGCTGATCGTCGAGGAACTCACCATCCGCGACGCCAAGGCGCAGGCCAGCGCCGCCTTCATGAACGGCAAGACCGTCAGTGTGCCGCTGCCCGACATCATTCTGAAGAACCTCGGCAAGGCCAAGGGCGGTATCACCCCCGGCGAACTGGGACAGGAAGTGGCGGGCGCCTTGAAGGGGAAGCTGAGCAATGCGGTGAGCTTCGACCGCCTGATGAAATCCACCGGCGATGCACTCGACAAGGCCGGCGCCGTGGTCAAGGGACTTTTCAAATAGGCCCATAAGCAGCCTGCGGTCGTGGGCCGGCGTGGCCTGTAATACAATACGCGCCATGCGCGCCCTGCCGGTTGGCGCCCAGTCCGGCATTCCGCCGCATTTCCCTCAAGCGCTTCGCCGCCTGAACCGGTTCCCCGCAAGGGGCAGGCCGATTCAGGAGTTCATTTGAACGCGACCACACCAAGCAGCATCCCTTCCTTAGACACACCCACAAACGACACCCCGGCCGCCGTAGCGCCAGCGCCCTGCGTACCTTCGGCAACCTTCGACCAGCTCGGACTGTTGCCTGAGCTGCTGCGTGCCGTCAAAGACAACGGCTACACCCACCCGACACCGATCCAGACCCAGGCCATCCCGATCATCCTGGCCGGCAAGGATGTCATGGGCGGCGCCCAGACCGGCACCGGCAAGACCGCCGGCTTCACCCTGCCCCTGCTGCAGCGCCTGGCGCGCCACGCCAGCAGCTCGCCCTCGCCCGCCCGCCATCCGGTGCGCGCGCTGATCCTGGCGCCGACGCGCGAGCTGGCGATGCAGGTGCATGAAAGCGTGGTCACCTACAGCAAGCACATCCCGCTGCGCTCGGTCTGCATCTACGGCGGCGTGGACATCAAGCCGCAAATCGCCGAACTGCGCGAAGGCCGCGAAATCGTGGTCGCCACGCCGGGCCGGCTGCTCGACCACGTGCAGCAAAAGAGCGTGTCCTTCGCCTCGGTCGAAGTGCTGGTGCTCGACGAAGCCGACCGCATGCTGGACATGGGCTTCATCCCCGACATCAAGCGCATCCTCGCCATGCTGCCGAAAGAGCGGCAGAGCCTGCTGTTCTCGGCCACCTTCTCCAACGAGATCAAGAACCTCGCCGACAGCATGCTGAAGGCGCCGCAACTGATCGAAGTCGCGCGGCGCAATGCGGTCAGCGAGACCATCACGCACCGCGTCTACCCGGTCGCCAGTGACCTCAAGCGCAGCCTGCTGGTACATCTGCTGACCCACCAGGATCTGAAGCAGGCGCTGGTCTTCGTCGGTACCAAGTTCGGCGCCAGCCGGCTGGCGGTCTATCTCGAACGCCAGGGCATCGAGGCCGACGCCATCCACGGCGACAAGAGCCAGCAGCAACGCACCGAAGCCCTCGAAGGCTTCAAGTCCGGCAAGATCCGCGTCCTGGTCGCTACCGATGTTGCCGCCCGCGGCCTCGACATCGACGACCTGCCGGTGGTCATCAACTACGAACTGCCGCACACCGCCGAAGACTACATCCATCGCATCGGCCGCACCGGGCGCGCCGGCAAGCTCGGCAACGCCACCTCGCTGTTCGCACCCGAAGAAACGCAGCGCCTCGCCGACATCGAGAAATTGATCAAACGCCAGATCGAGCGCGTCGAGATCAGCGGCTTCGCCGAGCTGGCACCGGTGCGCGAAAGCGCGCCGAGCAATCGCGGCCACCGTCGCGAGCACCTCGATCACGCCCGCGAGAAGGCACGCGAGCGCGATCGCGCGCTGACGCTGGAAGGCCGCCGTCCGGCTGGACGCGAGCTGCCCAGCCCGGCCGCCCATGTGCCGCGGCTCGACCCACGTCTGCCGAAACTCGACTTCGATCCGAACAAGCCCTATGTCAGCAAGACCGCTGTCGTCGAAACCAGCACCGAGAAACCCACCCTAACCCGCCCGCAACGCCCTGTCGCAGCCCTGCTCGGCGGCTTGGGCAAACAGAAATGAAACTGGTCCGTTTCGGCCCGAAAGGCCGCGAAAAGCCCGGCCTGGTTGCGCCGGACGGCACCCTGCGCGATCTGTCCGCCCATGTCCCCGGAATCGGCTGGGACCAACTCTCGACGGCCGGGCAAAAACGCCTGCGCGCACTGAACCCCGCCGCGCTGCCAAAAGTGCGCGGCACACCGCGCCTCGGCGTGCCCTTCACCGGCATTTCCAAGATCGTCGGCATCGGCCTCAACTACCGCGCCCACGCCCTCGAAGCGAAAATGCCGATTCCGGCCGAGCCCGTGGTGTTCATGAAGGCCACCACCTGCATCAGCGGCCCCAACGATCCGGTCCTGATGCCGATCGGCAGCAGCAAGCTCGACTGGGAAGTCGAACTTGGCATCGTCATCGGGCGCGAGACGCGTCAGGTCAGCGAAGCCAAGGCGCTCGATCACGTCGCCGGCTATTGCGTCTTCCACGACGTCTCCGAGCGCGCCTTCCAGCTCGAACGCGGCGGCCAGTGGGACAAAGGCAAGGGCTGCGACAGCTTCGGCCCGATCGGCCCCTGGCTGGTGACGCGCGACGAAGTCGCCGATCCGCAAGCGCTGCGCCTGTGGCTGGACGTCAATGGCGAGCGCATGCAGGATTCCTCCACCGCCGACATGATCTTTTCCTGCGCCGAAATCGTCAGCTACCTCTCGCGCTTCATGACCCTGCTGCCCGGCGACGTGATCTGCACCGGCACGCCGCAAGGCGTCGGCATGGGCCGCGGCCGCTTCCTGAAAATCGGCGACCGGGTCCGGCTCGGCGTCGAAGGTCTTGGCGAACAGGCGCAGACCGTAGTCGCCGCAAAGTAGTCAAGAGTCGGCGCTGGCGGCGCGGCGCGCCGCTGCTTTCAGGAGATGCGAAGGCCGCCATGAGCAACGACTACCTCCTCGCCATCGACAACGGCACGCAGAGCGTGCGTGCGCTGATATTCGATCTGCATGGACACATGGTGGACAAGGCGCAGGTCGACATCGCCAGCTACCAGTCGCCCCAGCCAGGCTGGGTGGAAAACGATCCGGAGCAGTTCTGGGCCGCCCTTTGCACGGCCTGCCAGCGGCTGTGGGCCAATACGCGCGTGCCGAAGGCTTCGATCCGCGGCGTCTGCGTCACCGCCCAGCGCGCCACCGTCATCAATCTCGACCGCCACGGCCAGCCGCTGCGGCCGGCCATCATCTGGCTCGACCAGCGGCGCGCCGACGCCGACCCCAAACTGGCCTGGTGGTGGGAACTGGCCTTGCGCGCGGTCGGCATGCGCGACACCATCCGCTTCTTCGCGCGCGAAGCCGAGGCCAACTGGATCGCCCAGCACCAGCCTGAACTGTGGGCGCGCACCGAAAAGTACCTGTTGCTCTCCGGCTACCTCAGCTACCGCTTCACCGGCCGCTTCGTCGATTCCATCGCCTGCCAGGTCGGCTACATTCCCTTCGACTACCGGCGCGGCCGCTGGGCCGCCGCCTGGGACTGGAAATGGCAGTGCCTGCCGATCAAGCGCCCCATGCTGCCGGACCTGGTGCCGGCCGGCAGCGAACTCGGCAGGGTCAGCGCTGAAGCGGCGCGCGACAGCGGGATTCCCGAAGGTTTGCCGCTGATCGCCGGCGCCGCCGACAAGGCCTGTGAAGTCATCGGCGCCGGCTGCCTGACGCCGCAGATCGCCTGCCTCTCCTACGGCACCGCCGCCACCATCAACACCACCACGCCGCGTTACCTCGAAGCCACCCGCTTCATCCCGCCCTACCAGGCTGCGGTGCCGGACCACTACAACACCGAAATCCAGATCACCCGCGGCTTCTGGATGGTCAACTGGTTCCGCGAGCAGTTCGGCCTGCATGAAGAGATCGAAGCGCGCCAACGCGGCGTCGCGCCGGAAAGCCTGTTCGACGACCTGGTCAATGCGGTGCCGCCCGGCGCCCAGGGCCTGATGCTGCAACCCTTCTGGAATCCCGGCATCAAGGTCCCCGGCCCGGAAGCCAAGGGCGCCGTGATCGGCTTCGGCGACGTGCATACCCGCGCCCATCTCTATCGCGCCATCCTCGAAGGTCTCGCCTACGCCCTGCGCGAAGGCAAGGAGCGCATCGAACGCCGCGGCGGCCCCCGCATCGAGCGCGTGCGCATCTCCGGCGGCGGCTCGCAAAGCGACGCCGCGATGCAGATCACCGCCAACATCTTCAACCTGCCGGCCGAGCGCCCGCACCTCTTTGAGACCAGCGGCCTCGGCGCCGCGATCATCGCCGCCGTCGGCCTCGGCCTGCACCTCGACTTCGCCACCGCAGTGCGCGAAATGACCCGCGTCGGCCAGGTGTTCCAGCCCGAGCCGCAACACGTGCGCATCTACGAACAGCTCTACCGCAAAGTGTATTGCCGCATGTACCAGCGCCTGCAGCCGCTGTATCGGGATATTCGCGAGATCACCGGGTATCCGGGGCCGGAACGATAAGCGCCAAGGAGAGTAACGAGTTGCTTTGCTCAGCAATAGTTCATGCGCTGATGCAAGAAGCGAAGAATCTGGATACGGCTCGATGCGATGCAATAAATCAGCGTATGCCCGATGTGAGCGACAGGATATTCGCGAGTACCGGCACGACGTCCGGGCGTACCGATTCCAGGATTCGACGCAAGCCATGATTCGGCGCGTTCGATGCGCTGCATAACGAGCGCGGCATTACGCGTACCGCTGTCTTCCGCAATAAAAGCCAGCGCCTGCAGGTATTCGCGTTCGGCGCGAGCGGTCCATTCAAGCCGCTTGCTTGGCGGCATGACGGGAAATCAGATCGCGGGCCTTGTGTCGCACGTCGGACGAGGGCACCAGCTTGCCGGTGTTAACATCGTCGAGACCTTGATTTACCGCGCCGACAACGTATTCGCAATAGTCGAAGCCGTCGCGCAATACATGTTTCAGCATGGCCTTGGGCGTGCGACCCGCAGCTGCGGCAAGCCGTTCCAAGCGACGTTGCTCGGTCGCGCTGAGAGCAAGGATGTCCATGGAGTACCTCGTGCAATGAATTGAAGTATGGGAATGTTATCACTCGCGCGGCGGCCATCGTGGCCACGCTCGGCCCGAAACGAGCTTGCTTCGGCTCGGCTCTATTTGCGCGACCATGGAAGTTCCAAGAGTCGGCGCTGGCAACACGGCGTTTCAGGCCGCTTGGATAGCAACATAAACACTCGCCGCACTCGGCGGGATGGATGCCGCAGACGCCGGTCATCGCATTGCCAATGTCAGGCCGCAGCCTGTGCCTCCTCACGCCGCTTGCGTGTCGCCTTCGGCTTCTTGATCGTCACCTGGGGCTCCAGCCCGGCGACGGCGGCCATGTCGATCAAGGCTTCCAGCGAGAACAGGCTGATCTTGCCGCGCATGAGATCGGACATGCGCGGTTGCGTGATGCCGAAGAGGCTGGCGGCCTCGGCCTGGGTCTTGCCGCTGTTCTTTACCCAACTCTGCATGGCCATCATCAGTTCGGAGCGTGCGCGCATGCTGGCGGCTTTCTGCGGCGTATCCTCGATGGCGTCCCAGACGCTGGCGAATCGCTGTTCCTTGCTCATGGCTGTTTCCTCATCAATTCCTTGAAGCGAGTGCGGGCGAGCTTGATGTCCTTCTCGCGGTTTCCTGCGTCTTCTTCTGGACGCAGTGCAGGACATAAACCGCACCGGCCAGCTGCGCCAGGTAGATCACCCGGAAGGCATCGGCTTCATCCCGTATCCGAATTTCCCTGACGCCAGCGCCGATAGTGCTCATGGACTTCCAGTCGTCGGCTTGCTCGCCACGCTGAACCTTGTCGAACTGGAATCCGGCCTCCTGGTGGGCGTTGCCGGGAAAGACGCGCAGCGCCTCGATACTGTCGCCAAGGAATTCGACCGGCTTGATCGTCATGGACGAATATACAAGAATTTGTAACTCCAGGGCAAGCGCGCTTTGCCCTCGCTGCGACGGCATCAACCCAAAAGAGTCGGCGCTGGCGACACGCCGATGCGCCGTCCTTAGGAGTCGTTCGTAAATAACATGAACAATCACTTAGCTCTGGGGCTGATGCGGTAATTCCATTCGCCATGAAACGCATCGTGTTCGATATT
>Ga0156014_1024_pt1 | contig 53810 bp, 46 predicted proteins | sample RifCSPlowO2_02_FD_107668 | JGI IMG/M metagenome (GOLD analysis project Ga0156014, IMG submission 107668) | Rhodocyclales bacterium RIFCSPLOWO2_02_FULL_63_24 | reverse complement strand
AGCCCCCTCAGCTCCAGCCGAATGCCCCGCATGACCGCCCGCCTGCGCGAAATCCCCTATAACTACACCTCGTTCTCCGACCGCGAGATCGTCATTCGCCTGCTTGGTACGGAAGCCTGGGCGACACTGACGGAACTGCGCAGCGAGCGCGTCACCGGCCGTTCGGCACGCATGCTCTACGAAGTCCTCGGCGATATCTGGGTGGTGCGGCGCAACCCCTATCTTGAAGACGACCTGCTGGCCAATCGCGAACGGCGCGAAGCGCTGGTGGAGGCCCTGCGTCACCGCCTGCGCGAAATCGACAAGCGACGCGACGGCAATGACCGGGTGGTGCACCTGCTGACCGCGGCGACCGCCGCCGTGGAAGCGTTCGAGCGCTGGTTCGAGGAAACCCGCCGCTTGCGCAAGAAAGCCTTCAAGGCGCTGGCCCGGCACACCCGCCGCGACAACATCTGCTTCGACGGACTGGCCCGCGTCTCGCATGTGACCGATGCCACCGACTGGCGCGTCGAGTATCCCTTCGTGGTGCTGGCGCCCGACACGGAAGACGAAATGGCACCCCTGGTGCGCAGCTGCATCGAGCTGGGGCTGACCATCATCCCGCGCGGCGGCGGCACCGGCTACACCGGCGGCGCCGTGCCGCTGGAAGCGCTCTCGGTGGTGATCAACACCGAAAAGCTGATCGATCTGGGCGCCGTGGAAACCAAGCGCCTGCCCGGCACCGACCAGGACTATGCGACGGTGCGCACCGGCGCCGGACTCGTCACGCGGCGCGTCATGGAGGCGGCGGAAAAGGCCGACCTGGTGTTCGCCTGCGATCCGACCTCGGCCGACGCGTCCTGCATCGGCGGCAACATTGCCATGAATGCCGGTGGCAAGAAGGCCGTGCTGTGGGGCACGGCGCTCGACAACCTGGCCTCGTGGCGCATGGTGACGCCGGACGGCAACTGGCTTGAGGTCGAACGCCTGAACCACAACTTCGGCAAGATCCACGAACAGGAACTGGTCAGCTTTCGGCTCACGCGCTACGACGCGAGCAGAGGGAAGAAGCTCGGTGAGGAACAGCTCGACGTGCCCGGCCGGCTGTTTCGCAAACAAGGCCTCGGCAAGGATGTCACCGACAAGTTCCTCGCCGGAATACCCGGCATCCAGAAGGAAGGCACCGACGGCCTGATCACCTCGGCGGTGTGGGTGCTGCACAAGATGCCGCCGGTGACGCGCACGGTCTGCCTCGAATTTTTCGGCCGGGTGACGGACGCCGTGCCGTCGATCGTCGAGATCACCGATTACTTCAAGCCGGGCGGCCCGGGCCTTGCGGCGGGCGTGCAGCTGGCCGGCCTGGAACATCTCGACGAGCGCTATGTGCGCGCCGTCGGCTACGCGACCAAGGCCAAACGCCACGGCCGGCCGAAGATGGTGCTGATCGGCGACATAGTCGGCGCTGACGATACGGCGGTGATGGCCGCCGCCTCGGAAGTGGTGCGGCTGGCCAATGCGCGCGGCGCCGAAGGCTTCATCGCCGTCTCGCCCGAGACGCGCAAGAAGTTCTGGCTCGACCGCGCCCGCACCGCCGCCATCTCGAAGCACACCAATGCCTTCAAGGTCAATGAAGACGTCGTCATCCCGTTGCCGCGCATGGGCGATTATTGCGACGGCATCGAACGGATCAACATCGAGCTGTCGATCAGCAACAAGGTCGAGCTGGCCGATGCGCTGGCCGACTTCCTGCGCGGCGAACTGCCGCTGCATGCCGGCGACGCCAACCTCGACGCCGAACTGCTGCTCGGCGACCGCCGCGAGCAGGCGCTGGAGCTGATCGCCGCGGTGCGCACGAAATGGCAGGCACTGCTCGACAATCTCGATCGGCACTTCGCGGAAATCCAGGATTACCGCCTGCGGGTGTCGTGGAAGAGCGAACTCAAGGCGCCGCTGGAAACGCTTTTCGACGGCAACGCCTTTCGCCCGGTACTGACCGGGATCGAGGCCATCCACCAGGAGGTGCTGCGCGGCCGCGTGTTCGTCGCCTTGCACATGCATGCCGGCGACGGCAACGTGCATACCAACATCCCGGTGAACTCCGACCACTACGCCATGCTGCAAACCGCCTACAAGGCGGTGGAACGCATCATGGCGCTGGCGAAAAGCCTGGGCGGCGTGATTTCCGGCGAACACGGGATCGGCATCACCAAGCTGGAATTCCTCAGCGAGGACGAGATCCGCCCCTTCCGCGACTACAAGCACAGGATCGATCCCGAGGGCCGCTTCAATCGCGGCAAGCTGATGGCCGGCGGCGATCTCTCGAACGCCTACACGCCCTCGTTCAGCCTGCTCGGCACCGAATCTCTGATCATGGAGCAATCGGAGGTCGGCAGGATTTCCGAATCGATCAAGAACTGCCTGCGCTGCGGCAAGTGCAAGCCGGTCTGCTCGACCCACGTGCCGCGCGCCAACCTGCTCTACAGTCCGCGCAACAAGATCCTCGGTACTTCGCTGCTGATCGAGGCCTTCCTTTACGAGGAACAGACCCGACGCGGCATCAGCCTGCAACACTTCGACGAGTTCTCCGACGTCGCCGACCATTGCACCGTGTGCCACAAGTGCGTGACGCCCTGTCCGGTGGATATCGACTTCGGCGACGTCTCGGTGGCGATGCGCAATTTCCTGCGTCGCCAGGGCAAGAAGAAATTCAATCCGGGTACCGCGGCGGCGATGGCCTTCCTCAGCGCCACCGATCCGGCGACCATCAAGCTGGTGCGTGCCGGCATGATCCAGCTCGGCTACCAGGCCCAGCGCCTGGGTCATGCACTGGGCAAATCCTTCGGCCTGATCCAGGACAGCGTCAAGCATCCGCCGGCGACGCTGGGCCGTCCGGAGATCAAGGCGCAGGTGATCCACTTCCTCAACAAGCCGATGCCGAAAAACGTGCCCCATCGCACATCCCGAGCGCTGCTCGACGTCGAGGACGATACCCTGATCCCGGTGATCCGCGATCCGAAACGAGCCGGCGATGATGCCGAAGCCGTGTTCTACTTTCCTGGCTGCGGCTCGGAACGCCTGTTCTCGCAAGTCGGCCTCGCCACCCAGGCCATGCTCTGGCACGCCGGCGCCACCACGGTGTTGCCGCCGGGCTATTTGTGCTGCGGCTATCCACAAACCTCGGCCGGCGACGAGGACCGCGGCCAAGCCATCACGACGGCCAACCGCGTCTTGTTCCACCGCGTCGCCACGACCTTGAACTATCTCGACATCAAGACCGTGGTGGTGTCCTGCGGCACCTGCATGGACCAGTTGCTGAAGTATGAATTCGGCAAGATCTTCCCCGGCTGCCGGCTGGTGGACATCCATGAATGGCTGATGGAACAGGGCATCAAGCTCGACGGCGTCAAAGGTACGCAGTACATGTACCACGAGCCCTGCCACACGCCGATGAAGCATTACTCGGGGATCAAGGTGGCGAACGCATTGATGGGCCAGCGCGTCGACCTGAACGATCGTTGCTGCGGCGAATCCGGCACGCTGGCCGTGTCTCGGCCCGACATTTCGACCCAGATCCGCTTCCGCAAGCAGCAGGAAATCGAGGCGGGCGCCGCGCGCTTGCGCAGCGATGCGGGAGTCGGCGCTGGCGGCGCGGTGAAAATCCTCACTTCCTGCCCCTCCTGCCTGCAGGGACTGTCGCGCTACGAAAACGATGCGGATATCACGGCCGACTATATCGTGGTCGAAATGGCGAAGGCGATACTCGGTCCGGACTGGATGCAGGACTACGTGCGCGCCGCCAACGATGGCGGCATCGAGCGGGTATTGCTATGACAGGCGCGAACCTCGAACCGGCGCGGCCCATCGACAAGCGGCCTTTCTTCTGGATGCTGGCCATACTCGGCGGCATGGCCGCGCTCATCCTGGCGTTTCAGTTCGCGGGCAACCAGCGGCTGCACAACACCGCACTGTGGCAGCGCTTGCGTCCGGTCATACTGGTTTCGCCACCACAGGTGGCGACGCCGGTAGATGTCCATGACACGCGACGGGTGGCTTACGTGGTGGTGCAAACCGAAAAGGGACTTTACTTTCTCACCGGGGCGAAGCATGTGCCGCCCGCCGGATCGAAAGTGGTGGTCCAGGCCAACGAGCGGTGGGATCTGTTCCTCTGCGCCGAAGACGGCAGCCGTTGCATGAGCATCCATTCGTTTTGCGCCGATGCCGTGTGGCCAAGGCTGCAACGGGACGAACAGGGTCGCGTGGAGGCCTGCTTCGCCCCGCGCGCGCTCGACACGCCCCTGCCGGAACCCTCCACCACCCAGCCGCTGGCCGCCGTTCCCGGCGGCGTAGGAAAAAGCAAGCGCCTGCCCCCGGCCGTGGGCCTCTCCCATCCGCGCGAATGGGCATGGCGCATGGGTCTGCCCGCGCCGTCGCGCTAGCACAGATTGTCCGATTGGCGCTATTCTTAGCTGGTGGCGACAAATACGGAATGCGAACTCTGTGCCGATCCCGGCGGTGATTTGCTGTGGGAGGACGGGTTTTGCCGCGTGGTGCGCGTGGTGGATGCGGCAGCGGCTGCCTTTCCCGGATTCTGCCGCGTCATCTGGCGGGGGCATGTCGCGGAAATGAGCTCCCTCGCCACAAACGACGCGCGGCACCTGATGAACATCGTGCTTGCCACCGAGCGTGCGGTGCGCCGAATTGTCCGGCCCGACAAAATCAATCTCGCCAGCCTCGGCAACGTCGTTCCGCACCTGCATTGGCACGTGATTCCGCGTTGGAAGGACGACAGCCACTATCCATCGCCGATATGGGCGGCGACGCAACGCATCGGAGTCGCCCGACCGGTTCCCGCCAATGCCGACCTGCAAAGCGCCCTGAATGCCGAACTTTCGACCCTGACTGAAACGCCATGAACTTCGACCTGCCCGAAACCGGTACCGAACAAAGTCCCGCCTTCGTCAATGCGATTGCCTGTCAGGACTGGCTGGTCACTGTGCCGCTGGCGAACGCGGTACAGGCGCAGTCCATGTTCCTGCGTCAGCTCAATCTGCTGCACCGCTTCACCTTGGCGCCGACCGATCGCTTTGCCATTCTTGAGGCCCTGCGCGGCCCCGTCAGCGACGTACAGAACGATGCGGTGAAGAAGTTTGCCGGCAAGCCCTTGCCGTTTGCGCCGCACGAGCAGGCCGCGCTGGATAGCACGCTGAGCGTATGGCATATGTTGGCGCTCGGCTACCTGCGCTGCTTCGACGCTTTCTGTTCAGGAAATGCAGGGGTTTTTTCGGCGCCCGCCTTGCTTGAACTGCGCGCGCTATGCGCCGCAAGCGCCGACCAGGCGTCCCGCGCAGCGACCTTGGCGCAACGCACGCTCTCGGTATTCGCCGACTGGCAGGTCGATCTCTGTCGCGGCGAGCAGTTGCCGAACGCTGCTTATTGGAAAAAGCTGCACCATATATTTTTCGCCGCGGAAACCCTGGGTATCGCCGCACGTGCCATAAACGACCCGGTACGCCACGGCAATGCGCCCACCAGTGCGCTGGCCGCCTATTCCGAATGCAATTTGCTGAGCACGGCCAACCCGTATGAGCTTCCGGCGCGTCACCTGGCCTGGGTTGCGCGCTGGGCGCGGCGCTGGGGTGCCAAGTTGGCGCTGCTGAAAGCGCCGCCGGAGGATATCCGCAACCGCGCCGTGCCGCTGTGGGTCGACCTCGAATCGGATCGGCCGGCGGGTTACTTGCCGCAGCCATCAAGCAGCGGCCGCTGGCTCGAAACCACCGAACTCAGGAAGAGCCTGGTGGCCCGCATCGCGCTGCTGGAACAGGGCCGCGCTCCCGCCGAACTGCAACTCGGCGACGACGTCACCCAACCGGCCGCCGGCCAGCTGCTGCAACGTGTCCTCCAGCGCTGGTGCAAGGGCGGCGCGCCGCGGCGCCATGAGCGGCACGCGGCCACAGGCGGCTGCAGTTTCATTGCCGGCTTCGTCGCGGTGCACTACCACCTCTCCGGCCGCCAAGTCTTCCGCGCGCCCTCCCGCGACGATTCGACGCTGCGCCGCGAGCGCGAGGAATTCGAGACTTTCGGCGACCGCAGCCATCGTGTCGGCAATACGGGTGACTCGGACGAGTCGCATATCGAGACCTGGGAGGTCATGGACGATTGGCACCTGCTCGACGAATCGGCCACCGGCCTGCGCCTGGCGCGACCACTCAAGGAAGGCGTGCGGATCGGCGCCGGCCTCCTGATTGCCGTGAAGACGAGCGACAGCCAGCGCTTCACCTTGGGCAATGTGCGCTGGGCGCTGCGCGAAGGCGAAGACTCGCTCGCCGCAGGCATCCAGCTGTTCCCCGGCGAACCTCGTCCGGTGGCGGTGCGCACCGTGGAAGCAGGAGGGGCTCGCGGCAGTTACCAGCAGGGCTTTCTGCTGCCCGAAATTACGGCGCTGCGCGAACCGGCGAGCGTGGTCGTCCCGGCCGGAACGTTTCGCATCGATCGCAGCGTTGAAGTAATGGTCGATCAGAAATTGCAGGTACTGAAGCTGTTCCGGGTGCTCGACCGCGGCGCCGAATTCGAGCGCTGCAATTTTTACGACTGAATCCGGTGCGGTGGAAACACCGCGCTGAACCGGGAGCCTCGGCCCAGTTCGCTTTCGACCTGAAGCGTCGCCTGATGCCGCTCCAGCACATGCTTGACGATAGCCAATCCAAGACCCGTGCCGCCCGCTTCGCGCGACCGGCCGCGATCGACCCGGTAAAACCGCTCCGTCAGGCGCGGCAGATGCTGTGCCGCGATTCCGATACCGCTGTCGCGCACCGAAAAGCGCCCGCTGGATGTGCCTTCGAGACTCCAGCGCAACACGATGTCGCCACCGTCTGGCGTATAGCGCACCGCATTCACCGCCAGATTGGCGAACGCCGAACGCAACTCGCGGGCGCTGCCCAGCAGACCCCGCGGCCCCTGATTTTCAAGCGTGATGCGATGTCGTCCGGCCGACAACGCTTCAACTTCCTGGCGGATGTCGGCCAGCAGGGCGGCAATGTCGACCGGGTCTTCCAGGGGCGGCGGCGAATCGGTTTCCAGCGACGACAAGGTCAGCAGATCGTCGATCAATTGCTGCATGCGCCGCGCCTGCTCGGCGGCGGTATGCAGGTAATGGGCAATCTCCTGCGGCGGCGTATCCTGCAGCGCCTCAAGCGCCGTTTCGACAAAGCCGAGCGTGACGGTGAGCGGGGTCTTCAGTTCATGCGAAACATTGGCGACAAAATCGCGGCGCATGGTCGCCAGCTTCTGCAACTGCGTCACATCGCGCACCAGCAGCAGCGTACGTCCGGCGGCAAACGGGGCCGCCTGGATTTGCAGGCTGCGCCCAGGGTTGCGCTGGGTGTGCAGTTCCAGCGGCACGCCACGATGATCGGGGCTATCGAGGTACTCGAGAAATTCCGGCTCGCGCAGCAAATGCGTGATGCGACTGCCGGTATCGACCGAGCCCTTGAGGCCGAGACAGGCTTCGGCGTGGAGATTCATCCATTCGATGGCGCGGTGGCCGTCGAGAATCATGACGCCGTCCGGCAAGGCCTCCGCGGCGCGGCGGAAACGATCCAACTCCTGGGTGGCCTGCTCGCGCTCGGCACTGGCCAGCCGGCCCCGCTTATGCAGCGCATCGAAGACGGCGCCCCAGGCGCCGCTGGCGCTCGGTGTCGGCGTGCCCAGCGGGCAGGCCGCCCACTGGATCAAGCGCAGCACCATCCAAAGCTGGCGCAGGAAAAAGAATGCGACAACGACCAGCGCCATCATCTCCGCTCCACGCTCCCCTCCCGCAAACCAGCCGGCCAGCGTTGCCAGAGCCGCCAAAGCCAAGGCGGTCAGCAACTCGGCAAGTACCGCGTTCACGCCTCTGAAATCCGGTAACCGCTGCCGCGCACGGTCTGGATCAACACGTCGCGTCCGCTGGCCTCAAGAGCGGCGCGCAGACGGCGAATATGCACATCGACGGTCCGTTCTTCGACGAATACGTGGTCGCCCCAGACCTGATCAAGTAACTGCGAGCGGCCATGCACCCGTTCCGGATGGGTCATCAGAAAATGCAGCAGGCGAAATTCGGTGGGGCCGAGGTTGAGTTCGACGCCGTCTGCCGTGATGCGATGGGTCGCCGGATCCAGCCGCAAGCCGCCGAGCTCGACCACATCCTCGGTGGCCTGCGGCGCATGCCGGCGCAAAACCGCCTTGATGCGCGCCATCAGCTCACGCGGACTGAACGGCTTGGTTACGTAATCGTCGGCACCCAGGTCGAGACCCTCGATCTTGTCGCGTTCCTCGGTCCGGGCCGTGAGCATGATGATCGGCAGCAGCCGGGTGCGCGTCTCGCTGCGCAACAAGCGCGCAAAATCGACGCCGCTCATTCCCGGCAGCATCCAGTCGAGCAGCACCAGATCGGGAAGTTCTTCCTGTACCTGGCGGCGCGCGGTTTCGGCATCCGAGGCCAGTCGCACGACATGGCCGGCGCGGCGCAGATTGACCTCGATCAGCGACTGGATCGCCGGTTCGTCTTCAACTACCAATATCGTTGCGGACATGGGCTCTTCGGGCTAGGTGACAGGCAGCAGTCTATTGCGGCTTGATGACGGTTCCGTGACACGATCCAGGCGGCCGCGTGCGCTATGATAGCGGGCCTAATCTAGGAGCTGTCACCATGTCCGGTCTCGACCGCAACACCCCGATTCCCACCGAGATCACCCTGCACAAGAAATCCCGCCTGCTCGAGCTCAAGTTCGACGACGGCAGCCACTATCAGTTGCCCGCCGAATTCCTGCGCGTCTGGAGTCCTTCCGCCGAAGTGCGCGGCCACGGCCCGGGGCAGGAGACCCTGCAAACCGGCAAACGCAATGTCGAAATCACTGCCCTCGACGCGGTCGGCAATTATGCGGTGCAACCGACCTTCTCCGACGGCCACAACAGCGGCATCTACTCCTGGGACCTGCTCTACCACCTGGGCGCCAATCAGGAAGCGCTGTGGGCCGACTACCTGGCGCGGCTTGAAAAAGCCGGGGCCAGCCGCGATATAGATTCGACTACCTTGCCACCCAAGGCCGCTGGCGGCTGCGGCAAACACTGATATGGCGGAAACCCATTTCGGCTTCGAAACTGTCGACGAAAGCGAAAAGGCGCAACGGGTAGCCGGCGTTTTCTCGTCGGTGGCGCAGAAATACGACGTGATGAACGATCTCATGTCGGGAGGTTTGCATCGCCTGTGGAAGAAGTTCGCCATCGAGATCGCCGCGCCGCGACCGGGCGAACGTGTGCTCGACGTCGCCGGCGGTACTGCCGACCTTTCCTCGGCCTTTGCCCGCCGCGTCGGTGCCTTCGGCCAGACCGGCGGCCAGGTCTGGCTCACCGACATCAACAACGCCATGCTCGGCGTCGGCCGCGATCGCTTGCTCGACGAGGGCGTGCTGGCGCCGGTGGCGCAGTGCGACGCGGAAAAGCTGCCCTTTCCGGACAATCACTTCGACATCGTCACGGTAGCCTTCGGCCTGCGCAACATGACCCACAAGGACCGGGCACTGGCCGAAATGCGCCGCGTGCTGCGGCCGGGCGGACGCCTGCTGGTGCTCGAATTCTCGAAAGTGTGGAAACCGCTGGAAAAGGTCTACGATGCCTACTCGTTCAAGCTGCTCCCCTGGCTGGGCGAGAAGATCGCGGGCGATGCCGAGTCCTACCGTTATCTCGCCGAATCGATCCGCATGCATCCGGATCAGGCGGCGCTCAAGACCATGATGGAACAAGCCGGTCTGGAGCGGATCGAAGTATTCAATCTGACAGCCGGCGTCGTCGCGCTGCATCGTGGTTACAAGTTCTAACAAGGAGTAAGAGACAATGAAGCGACTCGTGATTGCCGCGTTTGCGGCCGTGGTTGGACTGGGTTTGATGGTTCCTGATGCCGAAGCTGCTCGCCTGGGTGGCGGCAAATCCTTCGGCATGAAGCGCCAGGCAACGCCCGCACCTTCGGCACCGACAACAGCCGGCAAACCCGCCGCTGCCCCGGCTGCGGCTGCCGCACCTGCTGCAGCCGCCAAACCGGCCGGCATGAGCCGCTTCCTCGGCCCCTTGGCCGGCCTCGCTGCCGGTCTTGGCATCGCCGCCCTGCTCTCGCATTTCGGACTCGGCGAAGGCATGGCCAACATGCTGCTGATCCTCGCCTTGGTCATGGCCGCCGTGTTTGTCGTGCGCCTGCTGATGAGGAAGCGCGCACCCGAAACCGGCATGCAGTATGCCGGCGCCGGCCATCAGGCAACGCCGAACTTCAATCCGGCACCCGCGCAGTTCGAAGCATCGGGAGTTCCCGGAGGGACGCAGGGCGCTGGCGCCACGGCGGCCCGCAATATCCCCGCCGATTTCGACGTGGAAGGCTTCCTGCGCCAGGCCAAACTCAACTTCGTGCGCCTGCAGGCGGCCAACGACCGCGGCGACATGGACGACGTCCGCGAATTCACCTCACCCGAGATGTTCGCCGAAATCAAGATGCAGTACCAGGAACGTGGCAGCCGCCCCCAGGAAACCGACGTCATGCAACTGAACGCGGAACTGCTTGAAGTCGTCACCGAGGAAAGCCGGCACATCGCCAGCGTGCATTTCTCCGGCCAACTGCGCGAAGAAGCCCATGCCGCGCCGGAGGCCTTCAGCGAGATCTGGCATCTGGTCAAGCCGACCGACGGCAGTCGCGGCTGGAACGTGGCCGGGATTCAGCAGATCTGATTCTGGCCCGCAACTCGGAATTCCCGGCGCGCAACGCGATCGCTATGCAGGCCTTGCCCGTACCGCTCATGGCGGCGACCAACCACCTGCTCGGGCAGGCCGCTTGGGCGCGGGCAAAGCTCACGCCTTTTGCCGGACACGCCGCGCAAATCAAATTGCCGCCTTTCGAGGCGGCTTTTTTGATTGGCGAAGATGGCTACATTTCCTCACCCACGCCCGAAGCAGCGCTCGAGGTAAGCATTTCGCTACCGGCGGCAACGCCGCTGCTCGCCCTGCAAGGCAAGGATGCGGTAATGCGTGCAGCCCGCATCGAGGGTTCCGCGGAATTCGCCGAGGCGCTGGGTTTCGTGATTCGCAACCTGCGCTGGGACGCCGAGGAAGACCTGTCAAAAGTCGTCGGCGACATTGCCGCCCACCGCATCGTTGCCGGCACGCGGGAATTTGCCGCGTGGCAACAGCAGGCGGCACAAAGTCTCGCGGAAAATCTCGCCGAATACTTTACCGAAGAGCAGCCTCTGATCGCACGTCGATCCGATATCGGCCATTTTTCGAGCGAGATAGACCGCTTGCGCGACGATGTGGCGCGACTCGAGAAGCGCGTTCAGCGACTGACTTGATCGCTGCCTGAAATTTTTCTATTGGCCGGCGCGACACCGGCTGTGCACAATGACCTCCTTGATCACCGGGAGGACATCTTCATGAAACGACTCTTGTTTGCCGCCGCAGCCCTGCTCGCCCCATTTGCCGCGATACCGGCCCACGCCAGCGACGAGGCCTTGCTTGGCGAAGCACGCAAGGTGGCGACAACCCTGCCCCCCAAGCTTCTCGTCGCCCTGCAGGAAGAAATCAAGAAGTCGGGAGCCGAAGGTGCAATTCCTGTCTGCAAGGACATGGCACCCAGGATGGCCGGCGAAATCTCCCAGCAGACCGGATGGAAAATCAAGCGCGTCAGCCTCAAGGCGAGAAACGACGCACGCGCGACCCCCGATGCGTGGGAAAAGGCCGCACTGGAAGATTTCGACAAACGCGCCGGCGCCGGCGAATCACCCGCCAAGCTGGAGAAGGGCGAAAAGATCGGCAACGAATATCGATTCGTCAAAGCCTTGCCAGTACAGGGCCTGTGTCTCGGCTGTCATGGTCCGGCAGAGCAGATCAGTCCCGCCGTCAAGGCGGCACTCGGCCAGCATTACCCCAATGATCGCGCGACCGGCTATTCCGAAGGCCAAATCCGCGGGGTGATCAGCGTGCGCAAGAGCCTCTAGAAAACGCGCCTGACCCAGGTCCACGACGCAATGCGCGCCGATTCCGCCCTATGTCCTGAGGTCATGGGCTGGCGTCAGGCGGCGATCGAAATACGGTAGCCGATCGACCGGGCGGTGCCGAGCGACAACAGGCGGTCATAAATCTCTGCCGGTGGCGTACCGCGTGACTTCTCGAGTTCATAAAGTGCGATTCGTGCCAATCGGGCTTGATCCAGTTCGGATTGGGCTTTGGCGATACTGGCCGAATTGCTGCCGGGAGAACCTCCGCCGAGGTACAGCGAGGTCGGCAGGTTGGTGTAGTCCGCCGGAGGCACGACGACCACTTCACGACGATAGGCGATATCGTGGGCCATTCGCGCCGCGAGTTCCACATCTTCGCCGGCAGCCTTGCGCGCAGCCGCCTGTTCCGCTTCGAGTTCGCGATCCAGTTGCAGTTGCTGCACCGCCTCAGGGCTGATGCTGATCCGATCCGCCGACTCCTGCGCTTCGACCGCCTGCCCGGCGACAATGCGTTCCGGCAACGGACTGGAAGTTTTTGCCGGCGCGGCGGCAGTTTGTGCAGAAAACGCGTCGAGCGACCGCGCGATATCCCCCAAACCGATCATCAGACACCCCGTAACAAGAGAGTGTCCGATGAATTGCAAGCATCAGGCCAGTAGCCTTATCGGTCCGAGTCCTGCACCGTTCGGGGATGCTATCGGCGCAAGCGCCGAGCGGCCGACCATCCTTGCCGACGCATGTGATGTGTAGCCCTTCAGGCAGCCCCCAGCGCCTTATAGAGACTAGCGGCCGTGGACAGCAACTGTCGCCGTATCGTCAGCGCCGACTGTTGCGCGGCAAAGTGTTCACGCTGGGCGTCGAGCAGTTCAAGATGGCTGGAAACACCGGCCTGGTAACGCGCATCGACGATCTTCAGACGCTGGCCCTGCGCAGCGACATTGGCTTCCCGCGCCTGAAGCTGTTCGGTCAATTGGCTGCGTGCCGCCAGCAGGTCGGCAATTTCGCGGAAAGCCTGCTGGATGCTCTTCTCATACTCGGCGACGGCGATGTTCTTGCGCGCCTTGGCCAGATCGACGTTGTCGGTGGTGCGCCCGGCATCGAACAGGGGCAGGCGCAAGCTCGGCGTGAAACTCCAGGCGCCGCTGCCGGCGTCGAACAGCCCCGACAAGCCCCGGCTGGCGGTACCGGCCGTGGCAGTCAGCAGGATCTTCGGCAGGAATGCCGCGCGCGCAGCGCCGATGTTGGCGTTCGCCGCAATCAGCTTCTGCTCCGCCGCCAGGACGTCCGGACGGGCGAGCAGGACTTCCGCCGGCAGGCCGACGGTCAGCTCGGCCGTCAGGCCCTGTTGCGCCAGCTTGCCGCCTGTGACCGGCGCCGGCGAATCGCCCACCAGCAGGCGCAGGGCGTTTTCTGCCGCCGCATGGCTGCGCGCCAGGTTGGCGACTTCCGCACGGGCATTCTGGAAGGCGCCGTCGGCTTGCAGATAATCGAGGTCGCCCGCCAGGCCGACGTCGCGACGACGCGCGACCAGGGTACGGGTTTCCTCGCGGCTCTTTCGCGTGGCCTGCGCCAGTTCAAGACGCTCGCCGAGTTCCAGCAAACTGAAATACGCGTTGGCGACATCGGCGATCAGCGACAGGCGGAAGGCCTGGCGCGCATAGTCGCTGGCCAGGAAATTGGCGCGTCCGGCATCGTCCAGGCGCTTCACCCGCCCCCAGAAATCCAGCTCGAAGGAAGCCACGGCGAGATTGACGTCGTAGCGCTGGCTGTTGAGTTGGCGGCCGGAGGCAGACAAATCGGCGGGCGTCAGCGAGGCGGCGCGCTGGGCAGCCAGGTCGACGGTCGGGAAGCGATCGGCGCGGGCGATGCCGGCCAGGGCGCGTGCCTCATCGACGCGACCCACGGCGATACGCAGGTCGCGGTTGTGTTCCAGCGCGGCGGCGATCAGGCCCTGCAGGCGTGAATCGGGGAAGAAGGCGCGCCAGTCTGTCGGCGTCGCCGCGTTTTTCGCCGTATCACCAGCGCCGACTTTTACCGCCCAGGCAACCGGCACCGGCGCCGCGGGACGCTGATAGTCGGGCGTGAACGAACAGCCGGCGAGAGCGAGGGCCGACACCAGAGGAAGAGTCTTACGCATCATGCTTCTCCTCGTGGTGACGAGCATGGCCAGGGAAGAAGCGCCGCACCACCACGAAAAATACCGGGACCAGGAAGACCGCCAGCGCGGTGGCGGTGAACATGCCGCCGATCACGCCGGTGCCGATCGCATGGCGGCTGTTGGCGCCGGCGCCGGTGGATACGGCCAGCGGCAGCACGCCGAACATGAAGGCGATCGAGGTCATCAGGATCGGCCGGAAACGCAGGCGGCAGGCTTCGAGCGTGGCCTCGATCAAGTCCTTGCCCTGCTCCTGCAGTTCGCGGGCGAACTCGATGATCAGGATCGCGTTCTTCGCCGAGAGGCCGATGATGGCGATCAGGCCGACCTTGAAGTACACGTCATTGGGCAGGCCGCGCAGGGTCACCGCGAGCACCGCGCCGAAGATGCCCAGCGGCACCACCAGCATGACGGCAAAAGGAATCGACCAGCTCTCGTAGAGCGCGGCAAGGCAGAGAAAAACCACGATCAGCGAGACGGCGAACAGGAAGGGCGCCTGAGTGCCGGAGAGCCGCTCCTCATAGGAACTGCCCGACCACTCGAAGCCAATGCCGGGCGGCAGCTTGGCCGCCACTTCCTCCATCGCCAGCAAGGCATCGCCGGTTGAGCGGCCCGGTGCCGGGCTGCCGGCAATCTTCATAGAAGGCAAGCCGTTGTAGCGATCGAGCTTGGGATTGCCCACGATCCATTGCGCCCTGGCGATTTCGGCGAGCGGGATCATGTCGCCGCGCGCGTTCTTGACCGGCAATCGCAGCAGATCATCCGGCGTGCGCCGGGTGTCGGCTTCGGCCTGCATCTGCACGCGCAGGATGCGGCCTTCGCGGACGAAGTCGTTGATGTAGGCAGTGCCTAGCGTGGCCTGCAGGGTGTCGTTGAGCTCGCCGAGGTCGATACCCAGCGCGCGGGCCTTGACGCGATCCACGGTGAGGAAGACCTGCGGGCCGGCCTCCTGCCCTTCCGGGCGCACGCCGGCGAGCGCCGGATGCTGGCCGGCCATGCCCAGCGCCATGTTGCGCGCTTCGAGCAGCTTGTCGCGGCCCTGGCCGCCGCGGTCCTGCAGGCGGAAATCGAAACCGCCGACGGCCGCCAGTTCCGGAATCGGCGGCACGTTGATGGCAAAGATCATCGCCTGCTTGATGCGGAAGAAGGCCATGTTGGCGCGTTGCACCACCGCGTCCGCGCTGTTTTCCTTGTTCGGGCGCTCGTCCCAGCTCTTAAGGCGGACGAAGGTGATCGCAGCGTTCTGGCCACGGCCGAAGAAGGAGAATCCGAGCACACCGATGACGTGGGCGACTTCCTGCTGCGCCAGGTAATGCTTCTCGACGGATTCAAGCACTTCGAGGCTGCGCTCGCGCGTCGCGCCCGCGGGCAGCTGGACGATGCTGAGAAAATAACCCTGGTCCTCGCTGGGCAGGAAGCTGCCCGGCAGCTTGCTGAAGAACCAGCCGGTGGCGGCCAAAACCGCGGCATACACGACGAGCCAGCGCCCCGGCTTGCCCAACATGCGTCGCGTGGCACTAATGTAGCGTCGCACGGTGGCGGCGAAAAAGCGATTGAACCAGCCGAAGAAACCGGTCGAGGGCATCACATCATCCTTGCCGGTTTCGTGTTTGAGCAGCGACGCACACAGCGCCGGCGTCAGCGTCAGCGCCATCATGGCCGAGAAGCCCATGGTCAGAATCAGCGTCACGGCGAACTGGCGGTAGATCGCGCCCACCGCGCCACCAAAGAACAGCAATGGCACGAACACCGCCGTCAGCACTACGGTAATGGCGATGATGGCATTGATGATCTGGCCCATCGCCTTGCGTGTCGCCTCGCGCGGACTGAGGCCTTCTTCGCTCATGATGCGTTCAACGTTCTCGATCACGACAATCGCGTCGTCGACCACGATGGCGATCGCCAGCACCATGGCGAACAAGGTCAGCACGTTGATCGAGTAGCCGAGCACATAGAGGCCGATCATGGCGCCGAACAGCGAAACCGGCACCACCACGGTCGGAATGAAAGTGGCGCGCAGGTTCTCTAGAAACAAGTACATCACCAGCACCACCAGGATCATGGCCTCAATCAACGTCTTGACCACTTCGCGGATCGAGATATCGACGAAGGTCGAGGTGTCGTAGGGCACCATCCAGGAAATTGCGGGCGGGAAATACTTGGCCAGTTCGGTCATCCGGGCATTGACCGCCTTGGCTGTGTCCAGCGCATTGGCGCCCGGCGCCATGCGCACGGCGATTGCGGCGGTGGGCTGGCCATCGACGCGGGCAGCGATGTTGTAGTCCTGCGCACCGAGCTCAACGCGGGCGACATCCTTGACACGCACGGCGGCACCGCGCCCATCGCTCCTGATGATGACGTTGCCGAATTCAGCGGGCGTGGATAGGCGACCCTGGGTGATGATGGTCGCCGCGTATTCCTGGCCGGGTGCGGCGGGAACCTGGCCGAGTTCGCCGGTGGCGATCTGCGCATTCTGTGCGCGTACCGCCTTCGCCACGTCGGCCGGAGTCAGACCGAATGCTTGCAAGCGTTCGGGCTTGAGCCACAGCCGCATCGAATACTCGGTGCCGAACAGGATCGCCTCGCCGACGCCTGGCGTGCGGCGGATGCTTTCCAGCACATTGGCTGCGGCGTAGCTGCCGAGCGCGACGTTGTCGAGGGACTTGTCCGGCGAAAACAGCGAAATGAACATCAGGTAGTTGCGTGCCGACTTGACCACCGTGATGCCGAGGCGGCGCGCCTCTTCGGGCAGGCGCGGTTCGGCGCGCTTGATGCGGTTCTGCGTTTCCACCGAAGCCAGGTCAAGATTGGTGCCGGCTGCGAAGGTCAGGGTGATGGTGCCTAGGTTCTGCTCGGAAGCCGAATCCATGTAGAGCAGATTTTCGATGCCGTTCAGTTCCTGTTCGATCAGCGCGACCGCGGTTTCCTCCACTACCTTGGCCGAAGCGCCGGGGTAATTCACCGTGATGGCCAGCGCAGGCGGTGCCACCGCCGGATAGCTCGCCACCGGCAACTGACGCAGGGCGAGCAGTCCGCCGAGCACGATGATGATGGCAATGACCCAGGCGAAAATCGGCCGGTCAATGAAGAATTTTGGAATCATGGCTTACTTCTTTTCTTCATTGGGCTTGGCGCCGGCGGCCGGCGCTGCGACCGCTGCTGGTGTCGGTCCCGGGGCTGCCATCAGCGGTGTCCCCGGCGTCCAGGGCGCCGGCTTCACGGTAGCACCCGGCCTGGCCTTCTGCAGACCATTGACGATCACCTGCTCGCCACCTTTCAGGCCCTGGTCGACGATGAAGTCGCCGCCGGACATGGTGCTGGTCTTGATTGGCTGCGGCGCCACTTTGCCTGCGGCATCGACCGTCATCACAAACTGCCCTTGGGCACCGCCCTGCACGGCGCGTTGCGGAACGCGAATTGCGTTGTCGAGTTGGGCCTGGGGAAACCTGATGCGCACGAAGGTGCCGGGCAGCAAGTCGCGCCGCGGGTTGGGGAATTCGGCGCGCAACAGGACGGCGCCGGTGTTCGGATCGACCGCCAGGTCGGTGAATTGAAGGCGACCCTTCTCGGGGTAAAGCGAGCCGTCTTCCAGAACCAGTTCCACTTTCGCCGAATCGGCCCGTTTCTGCTTGCCGCTCCTGACCGCCTGCTGCAGGCGCAACAGATCGGAATAGGACTGGGAAAACTCGACGCGGATCGGATCGAGCTGCTCGATGGTCACCATATGCGTCGCCTCGCCCTTGCCAACCAGCGCGCCTTCGGTAACCAGCGCGCGGCCGATGCGGCCAGAAATCGGCGCTGGCGGTACGGCGTTTTCCTGATCCAGCGTCGCCTTGGCCAACAACGCTTCCGCCTGCTTGACGCGGGCCTGGGCGGCGTCGAATTCCTGTTGGCTGACGGCCTTGATCTCCAGCAGTAGCCTGTAACGGGCAAAAACCGCGTTGGCTGCCGCGAGGTCCGCCGCCGCCGCCGCTGCCTGCGCCTGGTAGGTTCGGGCATCGATCTGAAACAGCGGTGTACCTGCGGCGATATCCGTGCCTTCGGCGAACAAACGCTTCTCCACGACACCCTCGACGCGAGCCCTCACTTGTGCGGAACGTATTGCCTGTAGGCGGCCAGGCAAATCCTGTGTAATGGTTGCACTGGCAGAGGCCACGGTGATCACGTCCACCTCGGGCGGCGGCATCCCGGCACCGGGCCCGGCTCCCGGTGGGCCGTTTTTCCCGCCATCGCCGCAGGCGGCCAAGAGTGCAAGCAACAGCAGAGGGATAGGTTTTCTCATGGGGTGCTCCGTTGGGGGGCGGGATGGGAAGAAGCGGCCTCGGGGGCGAAGGCGCGCAGGTAGCAATCGACGATTTGAGCGACATGCGCCGCATTGGGTTCCGGGGGCGGCTCGCCGGATAGCAGACAGTGGCTTCGTTCGGCTCCGACCATCATGGACAGCAGGGTGATCGTGGCGAACTCGGGATCGACCTGACGCAGTTCTCCGCGGTCGATGGCCTCCTGCAGGACGACACGCAAGCGCGCCGCCGTCTGTGCCGGACCGGTACGATAGAAAGTTGCAGCGAGTTCCGGAAAGCACGTCGTCTCGGCAATCAGGGCGCGGTATAAACCAAGCCCTTCCACACTCAGCGCCTTGGCGCGGAACGCAATGCCGAATCGGAGCAAGCGCTCACGCAGGCCATCAGCCTTGCCATCCAGGGTAACAAGCAAAGCTGCGGTGACTTGTTTGATCACTTCGCCAAACAGGTCGGCCTTCGACGGAAAATGATTGTAGAGCGTTTGTCGCGCCACACCGGCGTGCAGTGCAACCCGCTCGATGCTGGCTCGGTAACCTTCCTTTATGAACACCTCGGACGCTGCCCGGATCAGGCGCGAACGACAATCGGACGGTTCAGGAACGGAAAGCAGGGCCACGAGCGAGTCCAATTAGACTGGACCGTCCAGTCTACCTTCTGGCTAATTTCATGGCAAGGGCGATGTCGGGCATAACAAAAAAGGCAGCCGTAGCTGCCTTTTTTGAATGCATCGAGATGCTTAGTGACGCTGTCTGCGCAAACGATCAATGGCGGCAAGCTGGGCGATGGCTTCGGCCAGTTCGACCTGGGCACGGGCATAGTCCATTTCGGAGCCGCGATTGACCATGGCTTCTTCGGCCTTTTTCTTCGCGTCCATTGCCTTCGCCTGATCAAGGTCGGCACCGCGAATAGCGGTATCTGCCAGCACGGTAACCAAACCCGGCTGCACTTCCAGCAAACCACCCGCAACAAAAATCAACTCTTCCTTGTCACCTGGCAGCTTGACACGGACTGCTCCCGGCTTGATGCGGGTCATCAGCGGCATATGGCCGGGCAGTATCCCCAGCTCGCCGGCTTCGCCCGGCAGGACAACGAATTCCGCCAGACCGGAGAAAATCATCTCCTCGGCGCTTACGACGTCCACATGAATAGTCATGGCCATTTTCTACCTCTTCTGTAATCGAGAGTCGGGAGCCATTTTCACAGGCCCCCCACTCGCTTACTGCAACGTCTTGGCCTTTTCGAAGACTTCCTCGATCGCGCCGACCATGTAGAAAGCCTGCTCGGGGATATTGTCGCATTCGCCGTCGACGATCATCTTGAAGCCCTTGATGGTGTCGGCCAGCGGCACGATCTTGCCCGGCGTGCCGGTGAATACCTCGGCGACGTTAAAGGGCTGCGACAGGAAGCGCTGGATCTTGCGGGCGCGGGTGACGGCCAGCTTGTCTTCCGGCGCCAGCTCGTCCATGCCCAGAATCGCGATGATGTCGCGCAGCTCCTTGTAGCGCTGCAGATTCGACTGGACGCGGCGGGCGACGCTGTAGTGCTCTTCGCCGACCACCAGCGGGTCGAGCTGGCGCGAGGTGGAGTCGAGCGGATCGACGGCCGGGTAGATGCCCAGCGAGGCGATGTCGCGCGACAGCACGACGGTGGCGTCGAGGTGGAGAAAGGTCGTCGCCGGAGACGGGTCGGTCAAGTCATCGGCCGGCACATACACCGCCTGGATCGAGGTGATCGAACCGACCTTGGTCGAGGTGATGCGCTCCTGCAGACGGCCCATTTCGTCGGCCAGCGTCGGCTGGTAGCCCACGGCGGACGGCATGCGACCGAGCAGCGCGGACACTTCGGTACCGGCCAGCGTGTAGCGGTAGATGTTGTCGATGAAGAGCAGGATATCCTTGCCTTCGTCGCGGAACTTCTCGGCCATGGTGAGGCCGGTCAGCGCCACGCGCAGGCGGTTGCCGGGAGGCTCGTTCATCTGGCCGAAGACCATCGCCACCTTGTCGAGAACCTTCGACTCTTCCATCTCGTGGTAGAAGTCGTTGCCCTCGCGGGTGCGCTCGCCGACGCCGGCGAACACCGAGTAGCCGCCGTAGGACTTGGCGATGTTGTTGATCAGTTCCATCATGTTCACGGTCTTGCCGACGCCGGCGCCGCCGAACAGGCCGACCTTGCCGCCCTTGGCGAACGGACACATCAGGTCGATAACCTTGATGCCGGTGGGCAGCAGTTCGGTGGAAGGCGACAGCTCGTCGAACTTCGGCGCCTTGGCATGGATCGGGCGTTTTTCCTCGCAGGGAACCGGGCCGGCTTCGTCGATCGGGCGACCCAGCACGTCCATGATTCGGCCCAGCGTTCCGGAGCCGACCGGAACCGTGATGGCTGCACCCGTCGGCTTGACCGACATGCCGCGACGCAGACCGTCGGACGATCCGAGCGCAATGGTGCGCACGATGCCGTCGCCGAGTTGCTGTTGTACTTCAAAGGTCAGGCCGGCTTCGGCGTTGCCGGAATCGGCCTCGTCGAGGGTCAGCGCTTCATACACCTTGGGCATGGCTTCGCGGGGGAACTTGATGTCCACCACGGCGCCGATACACTGAACGATGCTTCCGTTGCTCATGGTCATTTCCTTAATGCTATAAATCCGTTAGCCTGATCAGCCGGCGATGGCGGCGGCGCCACCAACGATCTCGGAGATTTCCTTGGTAATCGCAGCCTGACGCGCCTTGTTGTAGACCAGCTGCAGTTCCTTGATGACATTACCCGCGTTATCGGTCGCCGCCTTCATTGCGACCATGCGCGCCGATTGCTCCGACGCCATGTTCTCGGCCACGCCCTGGTAGATCAAGGCTTCCACGTAGCGCACCAGCAACTCGTCGATGACGGTTTGCGCATCCGGCTCGTAGAGGTAATCCCAGCTACGCTCGGGTGTGCCCATGCGCTCGCCGGATAGCGGCAACAACGGCTCGATCACCGGCTCCTGCTTCATGGTGTTGATGAAGCGGGTATAGGCAATGTGCACGGCATCCAGTTCGCCCGCCTGGAAAGCGTCGATCATGACCTTCATCGGCCCGATCAGCTTTTCCAGATGAGGGGTGTCGCCCAGGTGCGTGATATGGGAAATCACGTTGGCGCCCATGCGCTGCATGAAGCCCAGGCCCTTGTTGCCGATACAGGTGACGCGAATATCCTTGGCACCATCGGCTTCCCACTTGCGCATGGTGCTCAAACACTGGCGCAGGATGTTGGTGTTGAGGCCGCCGCAGAGGCCCTTGTCGGTCGTCACCACGATCAGTCCCACACGCTGCACCACGGCTGCCTTGGTCTTGCCAAGGAAGGCGTGGCGATACTCGGTCACGTTGGCCTGCGAAAGATTCGCCGCGAGACGGCGGATCTTTTCGCTGTAGGGACGAGCGGCACGCATCCGTTCCTGCGCCTTGCGCATCTTGGACGCGGCCACCATCTCCATGGCCTTGGTGATCTTGCGCGTGTTCTGGACGCTCTTGATCTTGGTGCGGATCTCTTTACTGCCCGGCATGATCGCTCCCCGTTTAGTTCGTCAGCGGTTCGGGATCAGGCCCAGGACTTCTTGAACTCGGTCACCGCGGCCTTGAGCTGGCCTTCGGCGTCCTTGTCCAGGTCCCTGGTGGTCTCGATCTTGTTCATCAGATCGGCATACTTCTGGTGCATGAACTGGTGCAGATCGGTTTCGAACGCCAGGATGCGCGGCACATCGACATCGTCCATGAAGCCTTCGTTGGACGCGTAGAGCGTGACGCCCATTTCAGCGACGGACAGCGGCGCGTACTGCAGCTGTTTCATCAGTTCGGTCACGCGCCGACCGCGCTCCAGCTGCTTGCGCGTGGCTTCGTCGAGGTCGGAGGCGAACTGAGCGAATGCCGCGAGCTCGCGGTACTGCGCCAGCGCCAGACGGACACCGCCACCGAGCTTCTTGATCACCTTGGTCTGGGCTGCGCCACCGACGCGGGACACCGAGACGCCGGCGTTCATCGCGGGACGGATACCGGCGTTGAACAAGTCGGTTTCGAGGAAGATCTGACCGTCGGTAATCGAAATCACGTTGGTCGGCACGAAGGCGGACACGTCGCCGGCCTGGGTTTCGATCACCGGCAGCGCGGTCAGCGAACCGGTCTTGCCCTTGACTTCGCCGTTGGTCAGCTTCTCGACCCAGGCTTCGGAAACGCGCGCGGCGCGTTCGAGCAGACGCGAGTGCAGGTAGAACACGTCGCCAGGATAGGCTTCGCGGCCGGGCGGACGGCGCAACAGCAGCGAGATCTGGCGATAGGCCCAGGCCTGCTTGGTCAGGTCGTCATAAATGATCAGCGCGTCCATGCCGCGGTCGCGGAAGTATTCGCCCATCGAGCAGCCCGTGTAGGGTGCGATGAACTGGGTCGCGGCAGAGTCGGAAGCGGAGGCGGCGACGACGATGGTGTATTCCATCGCGCCGTGTTCCTGCAGCTTGCGCACCACGTTGGCGATGGTCGAAGCCTTCTGGCCGATCGCGACGTAGATGCAGAACATGTTCTGCCCCTTCTGGTTGATGATGGCATCAACCGCGACAGCCGTCTTGCCGGTCTGGCGGTCGCCGATGATCAGCTCGCGCTGGCCGCGGCCCACCGGAACCATCGAGTCGATGGCCTTGAGACCGGTTTGCACCGGCTGCGACACCGACTTGCGCCAGATTACGCCCGGCGCGACCTTTTCGATCTTGTCGGTGAGCTTGGCATTGATCGGGCCCTTGCCGTCGATCGGCTCGCCCAGGGCATTAACCACGCGGCCAAGCAGCTCGGGGCCAACCGGCACCTCAAGAATGCGGCCGGTACACTTCACCGTATCGCCTTCGGAAATATGCTCGTAGTCACCGAGGACCACGGCGCCGACGGAGTCGCGCTCAAGGTTCAGGGCGAGGCCGAAAGTGTTGCCGGGAAACTCCAGCATTTCGCCCTGCATCACGTCGGTCAGACCATGAATGCGGCAAATGCCGTCAGTAACCGACACCACGGTGCCCTCGTTGCGGGCGGTGGCGGCCAACTGCATGTTCTGGATCCGGCTCTTGATCAGGTCGCTGATTTCGGATGGATTGAGGTTCATGGAATTACTCCTAGTTCTTTAGCGCGGTGGCCATGGCAGCAAGCTTGCCGCGGACCGAGGCGTCGATCACTTCATCGCCGACGGCAATACGGACGCCACCAATAAGTTCGGCATCGACCTTGACGGTCGCCTGGATCCTGCACCCGAACTTGCGTTCGAGGTCGGCCACGAGAGTTTGCAATGTCGCTTCGTCGAGGACAAAGGCAGAGGTGATCTCGGCGTCCTTGATGCCTTCGTGACCATGCTTGAGTTCGTCGAAAAGCTCGCTGATCTCGGGCAGCACAATTAGGCGATCGTTGTCCGCGAGGACACGGACAAAGTTCTGCTGATCGGCCGACAAGCCGGACTTGGCGTCAGATGCCGCTACATCGAGACAGAGTTGCGCCAGCTGGACCGGGCTTAGACGCGGATTGCCGATGCATTCTTCCATTTCGGGACGAGAAGCAACGGCGGAAAGCCGCGACAGCACATCGGACCAAGCCGCAAGGGCATTTCCGCTCTTGGCCAGCTGGAACGCGGCCTCGGCATAAGGGCGCGCAAGGGTGACGTTTTCGGCCATGGCTGCTTACAGTTCCGACTTGAGTTGCGTCAGCAGCTCGGCGTGGGCCTGGGCGTTGATCTCCTTGCGCAGAATGCGCTCGGCACCGGCTACAGCCAGAACCGCCACATGCTCGCGCAAGGCTTCCTTGGCACGCTGTGAAGCGGCGGCAGCCTCGGCCTCGGCAGCTTCACGGGCCGCATTGACGATGCGCGCACCTTCGGCGCGGGCATCTTCGATCAACTGGGCCACCTGCCTCTCGGCGCCACTGCGAAACTCGGCGGCGGATTCACGCGCCTTGCGCAATTCGTCAGAGGCTTTCTTTTCTGCGTGTGCCAGATCGGTTTTGGCCTTGTCCGCGGCCGCAAGCCCGTCAGCTATCTTGCCCGCGCGCTCGTCGAGTGCCTTCATGATGGGCGGCCACACGAACTTCATCGTGAACCACGCCAAAATGAGGAACACAACCAGCTGGGCAAACAGCGTTGCGTTCAGATTCACGGTAGTCGCTCCTTAAGCGTTAGGGGAGACGATTACTTGGCAAGACCGGTAATGAACGGATTGGCGGTGGTGTACCACAGGGCAATACCGGTACCGATAATGAAGGCCGCGTCGATCAGGCCGACCAGAAGGAACATCTTGGTTTGCAGCGTGTTCATCAGTTCCGGCTGGCGCGCGGAAGCTTCGAGGAAGCGGCTACCCATGATGCCGATGCCGATACACGCGCCGGCGGCGCCGAGACCGATGATCAGACCGGCGGCAAGAGCAACAAAACCAACGATTTGTTCCATGACAACTCCTTTAGTAACGAATTAAGGTTGTAAAGATTGATACAGAGGTATTAGTGGCTTTCGTGCGCTTGGCCGATATATACCAGCGTCAGCATCATGAAGATGAAAGCCTGCAGCGTGATGATCAGGATGTGGAAAATGGCCCAGATGGTTCCGGCGACAACGCCTCCCAGCCACAGCAATCCGCTGCCCGCGGTGCCCGCCCAGGCGGCACCCATCAGGGCGATCAGCATGAAGATCAATTCGCCGGCATACATGTTGCCGAACAGTCGCATGCCGTGCGAAACCGTCTTGGCGACGAACTCGATCATTTGCATCGCGAAGTTGATCGGATAGAGCAGCGGATGGCTGCCGAAAGGCGCAGTAAACAGTTCATGCATCCAGCCGCCGAAACCTTTGATCTTGACGCTGTAGTAAAGGCAGAGAATCAGCACACCGAGCGACATGCCGAGCGTGGCATTGAGATCGGCGGTCGGCACCACGCGCAGGTAGGCATGATGCGGATCATGGCCGGCGACGCCGAACATCCAGGACCAGATATTGGGTAGCGCATCGAGCGGCAGCAGGTCCATCGCGTTCATGAGGAAGATCCAGACGAACACTGTCAATGCCAGCGGCGCGATGAAGCTGCGGTCGCCGTGGACGATCGACTTGGATTGCGATTCGACCATTTCCACCAGGATTTCGACGGCCGCCTGGAATCTGCCGGGAACGCCGGAGGTCGCTTTCGCGGCAGCGCGGGCCAGAATCAGCACCGCCAGCAGTCCGAGCGAAATGGACCAGAACAGAGTATCGAGATGGAATACCGACCAATCAACCAGGGCCGCCTGCTTGTGGCCAAGACTGTTCAGGTGGGTCAGGTGGTGAACGATGTATTCCGATGCGTTTGGAGCGTGCTCGGCTGCCATGGTCAGGCCTTAATCAATATCGCTAACAGATTTGCTTTCAGCGCAACGACGACCCCGGCCAGCAATGCCAGCCAGTGCAAGTCTCGATACGCCCCCGCCACGATCACGAGCAACGCCAGCGTCGCCGCGATCTTGATGAACTCACCAACAAAAAAAACGGCTACCGAAGTCCTGCCGCTGCGCGCTGCCGCCCATAGGCTCAGGGCAAAAAGCAGGTTCGGAATCACTACTGCCGCACCACCCAGTCCTGCCGATACCGCGCCCTGCTGTCCTACCCAGAACCATGCCAGCCCGGCGGCGACCAAAGTTGCGACGCTTTGATGAAATACAGCCCTAAACATCTATAAGACCGGGCCGCTTCCAAAAGCCCGCGAATATAGGCCATTGATCGCGGGTTGTCAATTGATTTATGTTGCAGCGCGCCATTTTCGGTGTGAAATGCTTCCAAACAGGAGACATGAAGCTGCCTAATCGAGTCGGGCGAGCAGGCCATCGAGCTGGTCCAAGCTGCCGAAGCGAATCGTCAGGCTGCCGCCGCCCTTGCGGTTGGCGCTGATCTTGACCGTGGCCCCCAGACGATCGGAAAGCTCCTCTTCAAGGCGTAGCAGGTCACGATCCGGTTTCTTCTCGCCGCCCTTCTTCACCGGCGGATTCAGTTCGCGAGCGACCAGACGTTCGGTCTCCCGCACTGAAAAGCCCTTGTCGACGACCAGAGCCGCAACGCGACCTTGCTCACTCTTGGACAGCGGCAGCAGCGCTCTGGCGTGACCCATTTCGATGTCTCCCGCCATGAGCATGTCTTGCGCCGGCTTAGCCAGTTGCAGCAGACGCAGCAGGTTCGACGCGGCAGAGCGCGAACGACCGACGGCGTCCGCGGCCTGCTGGTGGGTCATCTGGAATTCGTCGATCAGGCGCTGTATGCCTGCGGCTTCTTCCAGCGGATTGAGATCTTCGCGTTGGATGTTTTCGATCAGCGACATCGCCAGCGCGGCATCGTCGGGGATGTCGCGGATCAGCACCGGCACCTCGCCTAGACCGGCAATCTGGGCCGCGCGCCAGCGCCGCTCGCCGGCGATGATTTCGTAACGGCCACTATCCACCGGCCGCACGGAGATCGGCTGAATCAGCCCCTGGGCCTTTATCGAAGCCGCCAATTCCTCGAGCGAGCCCGGATCCATGCGGGTGCGCGGCTGGTACTTGCCGGGCTGCAAGGCGCCGACCGAAAGTGTCTCCTGGCGCTGGGTCTCCGGCGTATTGTTGGCGGCGAGGAGAGCATCCAGTCCGCGGCCAAGGCCTTTTTGTTTTGGTGGATTCACAACATTTCCTTCCAGGAATTGACACGATCGATCATTTCGACGGCGAAGGCCATATAGGCCTGCGCGCCTTTGGCCGCCTTATCGAAGAGGACGCCGGGCACGCCGTAACTGGGCGCTTCGGCGAGACGCACGTTGCGCGGCACCAGGGTCTTGAACACCTTGTCGCCAAAATGCTGTTCGAGCTGCGCTGAAACCTGGGTCGATAGGGTATTTCGCGGGTCGTACATGACTCGCAGCAGACCGATGATCTTGAGGTCGCGATTCAGGTTGGCGTGCACTTTCTTGATCGTGTTGACCAAGTCGGAGAGGCCTTCCAGCGCGTAGTACTCGCACTGCATCGGGATGATGACCCCATGCGCCGCGCACAGCCCGTTCAAGGTCAGCATCGAGAGCGACGGCGGGCAGTCGATCAGGACGAAGTCGTAATCCTCCTGGTGCGCCGCCAATGCAACCTTGAGACGCATCTCGCGCAGTTCAAGATCCACCAACTCGACCTCGGCGCCCGCCAAATCGCGGTTGGCCGGCAAGACGTCGAACCTGCCGGACGGCGACATCACCCGCGCATCGCTAAGGCTCGCCAGTTGCAGCAATACCTGATAGACGGAGGATTCGAGGCTGCGCTTTTCCACCCCGCAACCCATGGTGGCATTGCCCTGCGGGTCGAGATCCACCAGCAGGGTGCGCTGGCCGCTGGCGGCCAGCGCTGCAGCCAGATTGACGGCGGTAGTGGTCTTACCCACGCCACCCTTTTGATTGGCTATTGCAAATATATGCATCGTCGTCAGACTTTCTCTAGAACAATCAGGTGGCGCTCCGCATCCAGCCCGGGAACGCTCAGCCGGATGCAATCAAGCATCCTCCAGCCGAGCGGCAAGCGGTTTATTTCGTCTTCGGGCGCGAGACCCTTCATCGCATAAAGCCGGCCGCCGGCCGTCAGCAGATGCCCGGCAAGGTCGACGAAGCTCGCCAGTTCGGCGAAGGCGCGCGACACGACGGCGTCGAACGACCCGCCCGGGACGTCCTCAACGCGGGTGTTGAGGACCGTTATATTGGGCAACCCGAGCTCGATCTTCGCCTGGCGCTGGAATGCGGATTTCTTTTCGACGGCCTCGATCAACGTCATCTCGATATCCGGTCGGGCGATCGCCAACGGAATTCCCGGCAACCCGGCGCCGCTGCCGACATCCGCCCAACGCCGTCCCGGACTCTGTCTGCCGGGAATTCCGCTTCGCGGGCCGGCAAGCGCCGACTCTTGCAGGACCGGTAGTACCGACAGCGAATCGAGCAGATGCTGGGTAAGCATCTCGCTTTCTTCGCGGATGGCCGTCAGGTTGTAGGTGCGGTTCCATTTCTTCAACAGCGCGACATAGGCCAGTAGACTGGTCTGCATTTTTTCAGGCAGATCGAGACCGAGAGCAGCGAGGCCCGCTTGCAGCTGCTCCGCCAGACTCATGCCGCCTTGCGCCGCTTCAGATGCACCAGCAGGAGAGAGATCGCCGCTGGGGTCATTCCCTGCAGGCGCGATGCCTGACCCAGGGTTTGCGGACGTATCTGGGTGAGCTTCTGTCGCACCTCGAAGGACAAGCCATGCACCTGTGTGTAATCGATGTCACTGGGTAAGGGCAGGGATTCGTGGGCCAGACTCTTTGCGACCTCGTCTTGTTGTCGTTCGATATAACCTTGATACTTGGCCTGTATCTCGACCTGTTCGATCACCTCGGGCGACACCAGGGCTTCGCCCGCTCCAGGCAGGGTCAACAGACTGGCGTAGCTGACTTCGGGTCGGCGCAACAAGTCGAACAAACGATATTCACGTTCCATCGGCTGACCCAGCACGCGCATCGCGTCGGCCTCAGGCAATTGGTGCGGATTGACCCAGGTCGTCTTCAGGCGTTCGGCTTCAAGCGCGACGGCATCGCGCTTGCGATTGAAGGCGTCCCAGCGCAAATCATCCACCAGACCCAATTCGCGACCGACGTCGGTCAGACGCAGATCGGCGTTGTCCTCACGCAAGGACAAGCGGTATTCGGCACGACTGGTGAACATCCGATAAGGCTCGGAAACCCCGCGCGTAATAAGGTCATCCACCAGCACGCCGAGATAGGCCTGATCCCTTCGCGGCGCCCACGCCGGCAGCTGCATCGCGTGGCGCGCGGCATTGATCCCGGCCAGGAGGCCTTGCGCTGCAGCCTCCTCGTAGCCCGTCGTACCGTTGATCTGACCGGCGAAAAACAAACCGCCGACCGACTTGGTTTCCAGGCTGTCCTTGAGATTGCGCGGATCAAAATAGTCGTATTCGATGGCGTAACCGGGACGCGTGATGTGCACCTGCTCAAGCCCGCGGATGGAACGCACCAGAGCCAGCTGGACATCGAACGGCAGGCTGGTCGAAACGCCCTGCGGATAGATTTCGTGAGTATCGAGGCCTTCCGGCTCAAGGAATATCTGATGACTGTCCTTGCCGGCAAAGCGATGAATCTTGTCCTCGATCGACGGGCAATAGCGCGGCCCGACGCCTTCGATAACGCCGGTAAACATCGGCGACCGATCCAGCCCCGAGCGAATGATGTCGTGGGTGCGACTGTTGGTCTGCGTGATCCAGCAGGGCACCTGGCGCGGATGCTGGGCGCACGTACCCATATAGGAGAACACCGGTACTGGATCATCTCCCGGCTGGACTTGAAGTGCGGAAAAATCAATACTGCGCCCGTCGAGACGGGGTGGCGTGCCAGTCTTCAGGCGCCCGACCGGCAATTGAATTTCCTTCAGTCGCTTAGCCAAAGAAATGGCTGGCGGGTCGCCGAAACGGCCGGCGCGGTAGTTCGTCAGCCCGACATGGACCAGGCCGTTGAGAAAAGTGCCGGCGGTCAGCACCACGGCAGGTGCCTCAAAGCGCACCCCCAACTGCGTCACCACGCCGCAAACACGGTCGCCACTGATGATCAGGTCGTCAGCCGCCTGTTGGAACAAGGTCAAGTTCGACTGGTTCTCGAGGCGGCCACGGATCGCCTGCTTGTAGAGCTGGCGATCGGTCTGGGCGCGGGTGGCGCGCACCGCCGGCCCCTTCGAGGCATTGAGAATACGGAACTGAATGCCAGCCTCGTCGGTCGCCGCCGCCATCGCACCGCCCAGCGCGTCGACCTCCTTGACCAGATGCCCCTTGCCGATTCCACCGATCGACGGATTGCAGGACATGGCGCCCAGGGTCTCGATGTTGTGTGTAAGCAGCAGCGTCCGCGCGCCCGAGCGGGCAGCCGCCAGCGCCGCCTCCGTACCAGCGTGACCGCCACCAACCACAATTACATCAAAACAAGTCGGGAATTGCACGTTACGAGACCAAGGGAAAGCGAGGGTTCAAGGAAAACCTATCCCGCAAGCAGGATTTTCCGAAATCAAAAGAGGCGCAATCATACGCCTCCCGCTTCAAAAACGCAGCTTTGGGGAAAGCGGACTACCAGATCGCACGCACTGTTTCACGTGAAACCGACCTACTTAGTTTCACGTGAAACATGTGTCGAGCTTGCCCGTCTCTCGCACCCAACCCCAATCTGGTCAGGCAAAAGTATCGTAGCCCAAACGGGCGATCAGCAAGGATGCCACCACGACAAAGACCCCCCGCACGAATCCGCTACCGTGGCGCAACGCCAGGCGGGCACCGAGCAAGGCTCCGGCAATATTGAATACCGCCATGGCCAATCCGGTACTCCACAGCACATACCCGCTCGGAACAAAGTAGGCGAGCGCTGCGGCGTTGGTGGCGAAATTCACCACCTTGGCGGCGCTCGACGCATGAAGGAAGTCAAGCCGGAAAAACCGCACGAAAGCGAAAATCAGGAAGCTGCCGGCGCCGGGCCCAAAGAATCCATCATAAAAGCCCAGCACCGCACCCGCAATCAAGGCCCGCCTGCGCTCGTGTCCGGACGCCAACCGAGCGCCCGCTATCGCCCCGAAATTCGGCTTGACCACCGTATACACCATGACCAGCACCAGCAAAACGAGCACCAAGGGTCGCACCACCGCCTTCGGCAGCCATGCCACCGCCGCCGCGCCGGCAAAGGCGCACACGAAAGCGGCGGCGGCCGCCGGTAGCGCGATTTCCCAAGGCAGGGCAATACGCCGCGCATAGCGCAGCGCCGCATTCCCGGTGCCGAAAATACTCGCCAGCTTATTGGTGCCGAACACGGTTGCCGGCGATTCCGTCGGCAGTGCCATCAACAATGCCGGAACCTGAATCAATCCGCCGCCCCCCGCCACCGCATCGACGAAGCCAGCAAACAAAGCAGCCGCCAGCAGCAACATCAGGTCGAATTCGGCCACGCCGCGAGACCTATTTGCCGATACAGAAGCGGGAGAAAATTTCACCCAGCAGATCGTCGGCGCCGAATTCCCCGGTAATGCGCGAAAGCGCTTCCTGGGCCAGGCGCAGCTCTTCCGCACAGAACTCGATCTGGCCCAGGTGCCGTGCCGCCAGCGCCGACTTTTCGGCTGCCGCCGCCAACGCTTCAAGATGCCGCTCGCGTGCCAGCACCACATCCTCGCCATGCCCGCTCCAACCGGCTACCCGCAACAGCTCCTCATGCAGCAGTTCGATCCCCGCGCCGCTTTTAGCCGACAGGCGCAGATGTACCCGCCCCACTTCCAGGGTCCGTGCCGCCGCCTGTCCGGCGAGGTCGCATTTGTTCTCCACCACGATGCGTTCAACAGCCGCCGGCAGCCGCACCGCTATGGCATGGTCGGCGGGTGTTTCGCCGCTGCGCGCATCGACCAGCTGCAAGACGACATCGGCGCCTTCGATCTCGCGCCAAGTCCGCTCGATGCCGATCTTCTCCACCAGATCGTCCGTTTCCCGCAAGCCGGCGGTATCGATGATATGCAGCGGTATGCCCTCTATCTGGATGGTTTCGCGCACCGCGTCGCGCGTCGTGCCGGCGACCTCGGTAACAATCGCCCGCTCCTCCCCGGCCAGACGATTCAGCAACGAAGACTTGCCGACATTGGGCAAGCCAGCCAGCACCACATGCAAACCGGAGCGCAGCAAGCGGCCGGCACGGGCTCTTGCCAGCAAGGACTCGAGATCGTTACGAAAGCCGGACAATCGATCCGCCGCATCGGTATCCCGCAGGATGTCGATTTCCTCTTCCGGGAAATCCAGCGTTGCTTCCACCAGAATGCGCAACTCGGTCAGCCGCGCCACCAGCGCATGCACCTCGCGCGAAAACTCGCCAGACAACGAGCGCAAGGCCGAGCGCGCCGCAGCCGAGGTACCGGCTTCGATCAAATCAGCGATAGCTTCAGCCTGAACCAGATCCAGCTTGTCGTTGAGAAAGGCACGCTGCGAAAATTCTCCCGGCTCGGCAACGCGGGCACCCAGCTCGAGGCAGCGCGCCAACAACATCTGCAGCACGACCGGGCCGCCATGGCCCTGTAGTTCCAGCACGTCCTCGCCGGTAAAGGAATGTGGCGCCGGAAAATACAACAGAATTCCCTGGTCGATCGGCGATCCGTCCGCCGCCAGGAAGCGACAAAGAGTAGCACGACGGGGCAGCGGTGACTTGCCGCTCAACGCCTCCGCGAAAGCCGGCAGAGCGGCGCCGGAAACTCGTACCACGCCGATGCCGCCACGACCGGTAGCAGTGGCGATGGCAGCGATGATCTCGGTGCGCGGCAATCCCATCCGCCCTCCCTAACGCTCATGGCAGCCAGAGCCACCCGCCGATGATGAAACACGCGAAAGGCGAATAAAGGCCCGCCCCTCCCATCCCCCCCTCACGGGGAGGCTTCTCGTCCGCTCGCTTCGCTCGACCATCACCCGTCGCTCCGAACGAGCTATTTCACGTTAATGCCGGAGCGATGCACCCCGGCAGGCTATTCCATCCCCGCGGGATGGAAGCTTGGCCTATTTCTTTTCCCCGGCCTCGACCAGACGGGTGATCTGCCATTGCTGCGCGATAGACAAAACGTTGTTCACCGTCCAGTAGAGCACCAGGCCCGCAGGAAAGAACAGAAACATGCCAGTGAACATGATGGGCATGAACAACATAACTTTGGCCTGGATCGGATCCGGCGGCGTCGGGTTGAGCTTGGTCTGGATAAACATCGTGGCGCCCATGATCAGCGGCAGCACATAGTATGGATCCTTGACAGACAAATCGGTGATCCAGCCCAACCAAGGTGCATTGCGCATCTCGACGGTACCCAGCAGTACCCAGTACAGCGCGATGAATACCGGAATCTGCACCAGCACCGGCAGGCAACCACCCAGGGGATTCACCTTCTCCTTCTTGTAGAGCGCCATCATTTCCTGATTCAGGCGCTGTTTGTCGTCGCCGTAGACTTCCTTGAGCTTGACCAGCTTAGGAGTGAGCACCCGCATCTTCGCCATCGACTTGTAGCTCGCGGCCGAAAGCGGGAAGAACGCCAGCTTGAGCAACAAAGTCAAGCCCATGATGGCCCAACCCCAGTTACCGACCATTTTGTAAATAGCCCCCAAAACCCAGAACAGCGGTGCAGCGATCACCGTCAGCCAGCCATAGTCGACAACCAGATCGAGTCCCGGAGCAATCTTTTCCAGCTTATCCTGCTCCTGCGGGCCAGCGTACAGCGACACCGTACTCTTGCCGTCGGCAGCCACCGGCAGGATGACGCCGGCCGAATACAGATCGTCCCCGACCTTGCGCATGTAGAACTCGCGCGCGACACCCGCAGCCGGCAACCAGGCCGAAACAAAGTAGTGCTGCACCATTGCCAGCCAGCCGTTGTCGGCTTTCTGCGTAAACTTGGCCTTGTTCTTGAGGATATCCGCGAACTCGACCTTCTGATACTTTTCAGCGTCAGTAAAGATCGCGGGTCCGGTGAAGGTCACCACACCCATCATCATCGAACTGCCCTGTTCCTCGGCAGGCTTTCCATCGCGCGTGATCTGGTAATAGGCATGCGCGCCAGCCGCCGCTCCCTCGTGACGAACTTCGATCTGGTAGCTGCCGCGATGGAAGACATAGGTCTTGACTACCTTGCCACCATTCGCGGCATCTGCCTCCAGGCGAACCTCAAGCTGGCTCTCGCCATCCTTCAGCACATGATCGCCGGCACTCAGCTTCCATTCGGTCTTGTGATTCGGCAAGCCGTCGCCGATCAGTCCGGATTGCGCCAAATAAATGTGCTTACCGCCATTGTCGAACAGCACGAAATGCTTTGATTTGTCTTCGGTGTCGGGATGGCGAGCCAGTTCAAGCCGGGTAATATCCCCGCCCTGCGACGAAATTTCCGCGACGTACAAGTCGGTCTTGATCCTCGCGGTCGCCGCTCCCGGTACCACCGCTAACCCGGCGGCAGGTACCGTTGCAGGTACCGCGCCAACACCCGCAGCCGGCAAAGTCGGCGTTGGCACCACGCCGGCCGCCGGAGCAGCGGCGGAAGAAACGGCCGCGACTGGCGACGTCGCCGACTTGGGCAGACTTTGCTTTTGCCAGGCATCCCAAAGCATGATCAGCGAAAAACTGAACACCAATAGCAGGATCAATCGTCTGTTATCCATTACCGTCTCGGCAGTGACTCAAGTGTAAGAAATGCAAAACCAGGTTCCTGTGGAGGCCAACTCTGTATTTGTGGCATTAAATGCAGCGACTGCAACCAGGAAATCAGGGAACCGGATCATACCCGCCAGGATGCCACGGATGGCAACGCCCGATTCTACGCACTGCCAACCATAGTCCTTTGATTAACCCGTAGCGGCGCAGCGCATCCAAGGAATATTCAGAACAGCTTGGGTGAAAACGACATCGGCTACCCAACATCGGACTGATGGTCAGTTGGTAGGCGCGGATCAGCAGCAGCAAGGGGTAGACCAGCAAGGACTTCATCGCGCCATCGTCGGCAAGCGCCGCAGGAGCGTCTCTATTTCCCCGCGCCAGACCTTTCGTTGCGCTTCATCCGCTGCCTTCACGCCCGCGACTGGCCGCCTCAGTCGCAGCACCACGTCGCACGGCGGAATTTCAACGGCCATCAGGCGGAAGGCTTCTCGCCCCTGCCGCTTTATCGCATTGCGCAGCGAAGCCGCTCGCGCCAGCCGTTTCGGTACGATCAAGCCGAGACGAGCTTTGCTATCCATTCCGGCCTGGCCGTAGTGCAGATCAAAACACTCGCCGCGCACTACCTTTCTGGCTGCCATAACGGCTGAAAATTCTTCCGGCCGATGCAGGCGCTGCTCAGAACGAAATGACGCTGCGCGTTTAAACGCCGAGACGATGACGGCCCTTGGCACGACGTGCGCGTATCACGGCACGACCGCCCCGGGTGCGCATGCGCACTAGGAAGCCGTGGGTGCGTTTACGGCGCACAACCGAAGGCTGGTAGGTGCGTTTCATGGCAATATCCCCTGAATTAAGAAAAACGGCGGATTACAGCGTTTTACGGCTGTTTTGTCAAGGGCGCCAATTGCGACGGCTGTGGATAACTTTTGATGAAACGGCTAGAATGCGTCTCCACATGTCGTAAGCAGGCATCAATAAAAACACCAGATTTGTGGTTACCGTCCCGCCATCCCTTCGCCCCGAGTCTATCCAATCGCAATGAGTGAATTCTGGTCCGTCTGTTTGAACCGCTTCGAGCAGGAGCTTCCTGCGCAGCAGTTCAACACCTGGATAAAGAATCTGCGCCTGGAAAGCGATGAATCCGGCTCCACCCATTTTCGACTGATTGCCCCCAACCGCTTCGTCATGCAATGGGTGCGAGAACGCTATCTGGCGCAGATTGAAGCCCTCGGACTTGAATTCTTCTCCACCCCGATTGCGGTCGATCTTGGTGTCGCCGACACCGTTGCCGAGCTCGCTGTTGCAAGCGCCGAACCCGAACCCGCGGCCGCGCCGGAAACTGCTGCATCCGCCGCTCCGGCAAACTTCAGCAGAACCGGGGATTCCGCCTACGAAAAAACCAGGCTCAATGCCGACTTCACTTTCGATACGCTGGTTACCGGCCGCGCCAACGATCTAGCGCGCGCCGCCGCCCAGCAAGTAGCCATGAACCCCGGGGTTTCCTATAACCCTCTGTTTATTTATGGCGGCGTTGGCCTCGGTAAGACCCACCTGATTCACGCCATCGGCAACTCGATCTATGCTTCCAATCCGGCCATGGAAGTGCGTTACGTCCATGCGGAAGACTATTTTTCGGACGTTGTCCGAGCCTTCCAGCAGAATTCCCGTGAAGCGTTCAAACGTTATTACCGTTCCCTAGACTTGCTGCTGATCGACGATATCCAGTTCTTCAATCGCAAGGACCGAACGCAGGAAGAGTTCTTCTATGCCTTCAACGCCCTGGTCGAAGCCAAGAAACAAATCATCATCACCTGCGATACCTATCCAAAGGACGTTCAAGGCCTCGAGGAACGTCTCGTATCGCGTTTCGACTGGGGCCTAACGGTTGCAATTGAACCACCTGAACTTGAAATGCGCATCGCCATTCTGAAGAAAAAGGCTGAAGCGGAACATATCAATGTCTCCGACGAAGTTTCCTTTCTTATTGCAAAGAACCTGCGCTCCAATGTACGTGAACTCGAGGGTGCGCTAAATCGCGTGGTCGCCTACGCCCGTTTCCATGGGCGCGAAATCAATCTTGATGTTGCCAAGGAAGCCTTGCGCGACATCATCGGCGCGACCAACCGCCAGATTTCGCTCGAACTGGTGCAGAAAACCGTATCCGACTTCTACAAAATCAAAGTCGCCGACATGTATTCCCAGAAACGCACACGCGCCATTGCCAGACCGCGCCAGATTGCCATGTGGCTTACCCGCGAGCTCACCTCGCACAGTCTTCCGGAAATCGGCGAAGCCTTCGGCGGGCGCGACCACACCACCGTAATGCACGCCTGTCGCACCATCGTCGACCTGCGCGGCAAGGACACCCGTCTCAACAATGATTTACATGTCTTAATGCAGACCATCAAAGGCTGACCTGTGCACAAACCAGCCGAACAGAACCTTGAAGAATTGTGGATAAACCTTCCGAACATCACATACCCCAAAATTCATCCACAACCATCCACAAGCAGCGCAAGAGCTTCTCAACGGGCTTATCCACGTTATAATTTGTTGTATTTACAAGAAAATAAACGTTTATCCACAGTAAGAAGTCTCCCTTATTACTTATAAGAGATCTATATATGCTCCTATTTAAAGGGCCACGCGATCAGCTTCTTGTCCCACTGCAGTCGGTTTGTGGCATTGTCGAAAAACGCCATACCTTGCCCATTCTGTCAAACGTGTTGATGGAAAAAGAAGGTGAAAAACTTACCCTGCTGGCGACGGATATCGAGATTCAGATCACCACCCAGACCCCAACGGTTGGTGTTGAAAAAGCGGCCATGACCGTCGGCGCGCGAAAACTGCAGGACATCTTGCGTTCCTTGCCGGAATCTGCCGAAGTCAGCCTGGCCCTGGACGACAAACGTCTGCAATTGAAAGCTGGCAAAAGTCGTTTCAACCTGCAGACACTGCCGGCCGAAGATTTTCCACGAATGAGTATGGCCGACGGCCAGCCTTCCCGTCTCTCGATCACCCAAAAGCAAATGAAACGCCTGCTGGCGCTGGTTCAGTATTCGATGGCGCAGCAGGACATCCGCTATTACCTCAATGGCTTGCTGCTGGTCGCCAAAGGCAACGAACTGCGCATGGTGGCGACCGATGGCCACCGCCTCGCCTACGCTGCGGAAACGCTACCCGATGCACCCGCTCCGATCGAGGTGATTCTCCCGCGCAAGACAGTCCTCGAACTGTCGCGACAACTGGCGGACAACGACGATCTGCTTGAAATAACCCTGACGCCAACCCAGGCCCGCTTTAGTTTCGGCAGCATCGAACTTGTCTCCAAACTGATCGATGGCAAGTTTCCGGATTATGAAAGGGTCATACCACAGCATCACAGCAAGCTGATCAAGCTTACGCGCGACGTGCTGTTGCACTCGCTGTTGCGTGCCGCGATTCTGACCAATGAAAAGTTCCGCGGCGTGCGCCTGGTGCTGGGAGCCGGCAGTCTCAAGATCATTTCCAGCAACGCGGAGCAGGAAGAAGCCCAGGAAGAGATCGAGATCGACTACAACGGCGATGCGCTGGATGTCGGCTTCAACGTCACCTATCTGCTTGACGTGCTCAACAACGTCAACAACGAAACCATCGAACTGCATCTCGCCGATGCCAACTCCAGCGCGCTGTTCGTATTGCCCGGCAACGAGACTTTCAAGTACGTCGTGATGCCGATGCGCATCTAATTTCAACCCGAAAAGAACACCATGACCTCAAGCAACACCGTACCTGCCTATGACGAATCCAGCATCCAGCAGCTTGAAGGACTGGAGGCCGTAAGAAAGCGTCCCGGCATGTACATCGGCGACACCTCTGATGGCACCGGTTTGCATCACATGGTGTTCGAGGTCGTAGATAATGCCATCGACGAAGCGTTGGCCGGGCACTGTGATGACATCGTAATCACAATTCACACCGACAACTCGATTTCGGTCACCGACAATGGTCGCGGCATTCCCACCGGAATCAAGTTCGACGACAAACACGAACCGAAGCGTTCCGCCGCGGAAATCGTCATGTGCGTGTTGCATGCCGGCGGCAAGTTCAATCAGAACTCCTACAAGGTCTCCGGCGGCTTGCATGGTGTCGGTGTGTCCTGCGTCAATGCCCTGTCGAAATGGTTGCGTCTCATCATTCGTCGCGATGGCAAGAAGTACCTCATGGAATTCAATCGCGGCCACGCCGTCGATCGTTTGATCGAGATCCAGAACGGGGTCGAGGTGTCGCCACTGAAGATTCTCGGCGATACGGAAAAAAGGGGCACCGAAGTCCATTTCATGGCCGACGACGAAATCTTCGGCCATGTCGAGTTCCACTACGACATCCTCGCCAAACGCCTGCGTGAATTGTCTTTCCTCAACAATGGCGTCAAGATCAAGTTGATCGACCAGCGCAACGTCAAGGAAGAGGACTTCGCTTTCTCAGGCGGCGTCAAGGGCTTCGTCGAGTACATCAATCGGACCAAGACCGTGCTGCATCCGGCGGTGTTCCACTCGTCGGGGGTTTCGGTACAGAACGGCGTCAACATCGATGTCGAAGTGGCGATGCAGTGGAACGACTCCTACGCCGAACAGGTATTGTGCTTTACCAACAACATCCCACAATCGGATGGCGGTACCCACCTCACAGGTCTGCGCGCGGCGATGACCCGAGTCATCAACAAATATATTGAAGAGCACGAGATCGCAAAGAAGGCAAAAGTTGAAATCACCGGCGACGACATGCGCGAAGGTCTTGCTTGCGTGCTTTCAGTAAAAATGCCGGATCCCAAGTTCGCCTCGCAGACCAAGATGAAACTGGTGTCTTCCGAAGCGCGCCCCGCGATCGAGGAAGTTGTCGCGCAGAAACTGGCCGATTACCTCCTGGAACGTCCGCTTGATGCCAAGATTATTACGGGAAAGATTGTCGAAGCCGCGCGCGCCCGCGAAGCCGCGCGCAAGGCACGCGACATGACGCGTCGCAAGGGCGTGCTTGACGGCCTTGGCCTGCCAGGCAAGCTGGCTGACTGCCAGGAAAAGGATCCCGCGTTGTGCGAGATGTACATCGTCGAGGGCGATTCCGCCGGCGGTTCCGCCAAACAGGGTCGCGACCGGAAATTCCAGGCCATCCTGCCGTTGCGCGGCAAGGTGCTCAACGTCGAAAAAGCCCGCTACGACAAGCTAATTTCCAGCGAGCAGATCGTGACCTTGGTGACGGCGCTCGGCTGCGGCATCGGAACGGAAGACTTCGACATTGCCAAGTTGCGCTACCACCGCATCATCATCATGACCGACGCCGACGTTGACGGCGCCCATATCCGCACGCTGCTGCTCACCTTCTTCTACCGGCAGATGCCGGAACTGGTCGAGCGCGGCTACATCTACATCGCCCAGCCGCCGCTGTACAAGATCAAGCACGGCAAGAGCGAGACCTACATCAAGGACGACCACGAACTCAACCAGCATCTGCTGCGCCTTGCCCTGGAAGGCACACAACTTACGCCGCGGGTTGGCGCCGCTGTGGTTGAAGGCGAAGCCTTGGGTGCTCTGGCTCGAGCCTACCTGCTGTCCGAGGCCGTGATCCACCGCGTTACCGATTTCATCGACAGCGAAGTCCTGCATGCCTTGTTGGCCCACGACATTGCCGTCGATACCTCGAACGAAGTCGCCACGCGCGACAGCGCGGAACGGATCAGTGCGCATCTTTCCCGGGAAGTCCATATCGAAGCGCGTTACGACGACAAGTACGAACGCTGGATGCTGGCGGTTATCCGCATGCGCCACGGCAACCTGCGCATCGGGCGCATCGATGAGGATTTCATTTTGTCGGGCGACTATCAGCAAATTCGCCGGACCGCCCAGATGATCGCCGGCCTCATGGGCGACGGCGCAACGATTCGTCGCGGCGACAAATCGCTGGCGGTGACCAGTTTTGCCGATGCCATGAAGTGGATGCTCAACGAAGTCGAACGCGGCTTGGCCAAGCAACGTTACAAAGGCTTGGGAGAAATGAATCCCGGGCAACTGTGGGAGACGACCATGGATCCTGCGGTGCGTCGCCTGCTGCGCGTCCAGATCGACGATGCCATTGCGGCGGACGAGATCTTCACCACCCTGATGGGTGACGATGTCGAGCCGCGCCGCGCCTTCATTGAATCGAACGCGTTATACGCTAGGAATATCGACGTCTAAGTTTGCCGGCATGTAGGATCCCGCGATGATTTAGATATTTCCCAACCGATTAGATTTGGTAGGAATAAAAAACGGCTCCCCAAAGGAGCCGTTTTTTCTTGCTAGTTGTTCTTTTCCGATGTGGCTTCCGGAGTTCTTCTCGTCTTTGTCATTTCGTTGCATCGAGCGTATGCTCCGCCAACATTTGATTGGCATACATCCAGCTGGCACCCAGCACGGCCTTAACGTCCTAAGGAGCCTTAGATGCAAGTACAGATTCGGAAATGCAACAACATTGAAGAAGGTTCCGTCGAAATCAGGGAACAGACCCTAAATTTGAAGTACGCCATAAACGGTAGTGGCAAGACGACGATCGCAAGGGCAGTCCTAGCCTCCATTAAAGAGAGGTTAGGCGCGGAAAAAAATGCCCTTTCTGCATTAACGCCCTTCAAGCACAGACAGGACGCATCAGCCAAGCCTGAGGTTAATGGAACTGAATCGATTCAATCCGTCAGAGTCTTCGACGAGAAGTACATCAGCGAATTTGTGTTCCAGGCAGACGAGTTGCTAAAAGGTAGCTTCGACATTTTCATAAGAGGCGAAGCCTACGAACAGGGCATGAAGGAAATTGATACCCATGTTGCGACCATGCAAAAGGCCCTCAGCGAGGATAAAGACATTGCAGACCTGATTTCCGATTTCAACGAAATAAGCAGCAGCTTCGGAAAGGAAACAAAGAGCGGCATCCATGGTTCCAGCGGTCTTGCCAAGGCCTTCAAAGATGGAAACAAGGTTGTCAATATCCCCGCAGGACTCGAAGCCTACAAGTCATATATTCAGCATCCAGAGAATTACAAATGGATAAGGTGGCAGCTCGGTGGTCGCGATTTCTTGGACATTGGATCGGACTGCCCATATTGCACCAACGACATCAACGGAAAGCACGAAGCTATCAAGCGAGTCAGCGAGGTCTACGAGCCAAAGGCCATCGAGAACCTTAATAAAATAGTTTCTGCATTCCATCGCCTCAATAAGTACTTCTCTGACGATACGAAGGCCAAGATCGCAGAGTTCGTAGAGTGCGTGGATGGCTACACTACCGATCAAGCTGATTTTCTGAGAGAGGTGAAAGCGCAGATAGATCGATTGGGCGATAAGTTCGTTAAAGCTCAGCGGCTGGGCTTCTCTTCTCTCAAGGACGTTGACAAGGTGATCAACGGACTTAATGAGCACAAGATTGACGTTTCCTTATTTGTACACCTCAATTCCGAAAACACGAAGCAGAAGGCGGGGATTGTTAATGCCGCGATCGACAAGCTGCTAGAACAGGCCAATCAGCTGCATGGCATGATCAAGAAGCAGAAGCAGCTAATCGAAAATCTAGTGAGAGAGCACAGCGCTGGGATAAATGGCTTCCTTCAGAACGCCGGCTACATGTACCGAGTGTCACTAGTGGACGACGGTACCGGGCAGTACCGACTGAAGCTAGTTCACAGCGAAGTAAACGGCGAAATCGAAAACGCAAAAGCACACCTCAGCTATGGAGAACGAAACGCGTTCGCGCTTGTTTTGTTCATGTATGACGTACTGAAAGAAAATCCAGACCTTGTCGTCTTGGACGACCCAATCTCGTCGTTCGACAAGAATAAGAAGTACGCAATCATCGATATGCTGTTCCGCAAAGGCACCGGATCGCTACGAGAAAAGACAGTCTTGCTCTTAACTCATGATCTTGAGCCGATTGTCGACATGGTTGTCCATCATTCCGATCGATTCAAGAAACCGTTCGCTACATTTCTTCAGAACAGCAATGGAATGCTCAGTGAAAAAGAAATTATGCGCTCGGATGTAAAGACATTTATCGGAATCGTCAAAGAGAACTTAGCCGCAGAAAGCCACCAATTGAACAAGCTCATATACCTGCGTCGACGTGACGAGGTGATGGGGGAGAAAGGTCTTGTGTTTCAGCTAATTTCAAACGTCCTGCACAAACGCCAAGCCCCACAGGTGATCGAGGGGGAAAGTACCAGGGACATGACAGCTCAGGAGCTACAGGATGGTAGCAATGAGGTTGCAGCGGTGATTGCCGGCTTTGATTACCAAGTTCTCTTAGGCCAAGTAACCAACGACCAGGAGATGATCGAGCTGTACAAGAGCACAGCAAGCAACTATGAGAAGCTTCATCTATATCGACTAATTTTTGATGACAAAACCGATCAAATCGATTCGGATGTAATCCAGAAATTTATCAACGAAGCATTTCATATTGAAAATGACTATATCTATCAGCTCAATCCCCGTGACTTTCAAACGGTGCCTCATTTCGTAATTGAGTTGTGTGACCGCTACGTTGCCGCCTTAGACCAACATACACAGCACGCAGGGGTTGCGTAACGAAACGTGTTACGAGACAAAATGCTCCTGAGGCAGTGCCTTCCCCTTGGCGCGAATCAGCTTCCATACGGGACCGATATGCCGATCGGTGCTTTCATCGAGGATCCGCTGACACCCTGGCAGTTGGGTACGGAACCGTTCCGAAAGACCCTTCTCGAGCAACCTGGCCAGTTCATCCAGTTCCGGCACCACTAGGTGAGTAAGCCGAGGAAGTGATCCGGCAATCACCAGCCCAGCCGGGTCATAGTCGACGAAGGCGGCCACGGGTTGCTGAATCGACGACAACCAAGCAAGCATGGCATCAGCGCGCGTAGCCGACGTATCACCTCGCCACACTACCAAGGGACTGACCCCGGGAAACTGTAGCCGCCGGGCAGCCATATGAATGCGGTCGAAGCACTCCCAATTCTCGACCACTATGATTACGTCGTGCGTGCCGACATGGATCTCGTTGTAGTCGACGTCCAAGTGACAGAACGCAGGCAAGTGCAATGGGCCACTGCCAATGTCGACTGTGGCCGATGGGGCCAACGCCTTAACAGCGAGCCGCCGTCGTTTCACTGGGTCATGGGCGAGCTTCTCGTCATTGCCCAACGCTAGCGCTTGCGCGCGGGTCTTTCCCTCCCACGCATCAGGAGACGTAGTAGGATCGATCCCTTCGGCGGCGAGAATCTGACGGAGGGTATCTCTGTCGGACGGCAGGAGATAGAGCCAATTGCCTTTGCGGCGTCCAATGGTCCGATGCTCTGCGCAGAACACATCCAGGGCATGGGTCATGGCCACGCGTTCTTCGGTGGTCTGTACACATTGCAGCAGTTTGCGGATGGTCCTAGCGTCCATGGACCAGTATGTCCCGTACGAACACATTCTTGGAGATCGGCGCAGCACCGCGGTACTCAACTGATCGAAACACCGCCGTGTTGAATGGAGCAACTCTCGATTGTCGGGCCTGCATCACCAGAAAGAGCCACAGATCGTCAGCGATGTTGAGGCTGGAATTCTCCGACTGGTTCCACTTGCGGGCCGACAAAGGTTCGGATGACGCAACCGCTCTCGTCACGAAGCGGATCAGTTGGATCTTCTGCGGTGGTGGCGCAAGTTTAAGCTTTGGCTTCTCGCTAGCTGGCCGTGCTAGCGATCCTGCCTCGCGCTTACGCGGGATGATTACCCGGGCGGCTGGGAGCTTGCGGGCAATGGCCTCCAGTTCGGGCCCCATCGAATCATCTCGCACGTCCGGATGCGTACGTAGGCGGATTCCTGGGTCCCGATGCAGCCACTCGGGCAGTACGTTTTGCTCCGTGAGGTCCGGAGGCTCGTAACCTGGGTTGTGATGAAGAAAGTCTGCAAGGTCACGGAGGCGTCGCACGTCCGGGGCCACACTCCGGAGCCGGAACAAGAAGGTTTTAAGGATTGCAGTGACGCGCAGTACCTCTGCATTCCATTCTCCCATCCGTCGGGCCACGATCCGATGGTATGGGTCTGTCAAATCCTCGTAGAGCGGATCACCATCATGGATATCCCAGGCAATATCCTGGCTGCGCTCCAGGGCACTTAAAGCCTCGCTGATCTTCTCCGCCTGACGTAAATAATGCTCGTTCTGTCGAAGCTTTGCGGATAGGGATCCTACTACCCCAAACCTGCTTTCCGCCTGGACAAGCAGCCGAGACAAACTGGTTGCTACCGCGTCTGATAGATCGTTGCACGCGTCATGGAAGTTCGCGGCCACTAGGTCCATCTCGTCGGCATGGCCCGCCCGCGCCGCGCTGGCAAATTCGCTCTTCAGCGTGTAGATGCGCTCGTTGAGTGGCCCGATGCTTTCGCCAAGGGATTCGTAGAGGCGTTGCCGCTGCGTGACGTCATCGAGCAGGCGACTGAGAAGCCGGGACAAGTGGTAGTTATCGGGACCATCAGCAATCAGAAGACGGTATTGATTCAGAACGGTGATGGCACGAGCGCTTTCGGCCGTCCTACGGAGACTGCCCCTCTCGTACGCTTCCTGAATCAAGTCCTGGTGCGCGGCCAGTGCTCCAAGCGCACCGCGTAGAACATTTTGTGCCTTCACAGCAGAGGCCTCGTACCCGCCAGTTCCTCCTCCTCGCTCACTTGGGGCTTGCTTAGGGCGGGATCGTTCTCCTGCAGGAAGCGAACAACATCCAACAGGTATTCCATCTTCGAAGTGACTTGGTACAGCCCGCGCTCGGCGTTTGCCAGCGTCAGGTAGCCATCCGTCTTCAGCTTGCCGAGCAGTTTGTCGAACATTGTGCGGTAAGCACCATCCGTCGCAGTGGCCCTACTAATCAAGGCGACGTTCTGTAGTTCATTACGCAGTCCAGCATCCTGGTCAATCTTCGACATGATTGAGCTGGTCTCAAGGAGGGCACCGGGCATCAGAAGGTCTTCCTGCGACGTAGTGCGCATGACCAACTGGAAGAAAAGCACCACGGGTCCCAACGATCCCTTGAGGTCTTGGAAATGGCCTTTGACCGATTCACGCTCAGCATCTCCAAGGTGGGAAAAGGCTAGGTAGTACCCAGATTGGTGTGGGGTTTGGGTGAGGCGCCGATTCAGCCGGCCCAGGTAGCGCACTACCTCGTCGCGGTCCCGCTCATCCTCAAGAAACCGATATTCGTCCGGATGACTGACTGCACAGATGAATTCGCCCTGTAGAAGCAGAAGAATGACGCGCTCAAACATTGGCGGGCTCCCACATTTCAAGATCGACTTCGACAAGCTCGGGGACCGAGCCATCGCGCGTAACCCGGTAACGGTTCGGGAATTGCAGCAGCACATCAAGGTCCGCATCGGGACAGGCCGAGACCAGGTCGATTCCGTTTTGCCTGAGCATATCCACCAGAATGCCGATGTTCCGCCGGTCAAGATCCCCCAGTTCGTCCACTGCATACGTGACGCAAATGTCAGCGTCGCCGCGGATCATGCGCAAAAAGGCGACGAAGATGATGATGAGGATTAAGTAGGACAGCCCGTTTGATGACAAGTCGGCCAGTGTGGCGCTGTCACGAAATCGCTTCTCAACCCCGTTCTCGACCACATCGCCACTGACGTCAATAAGGCTCAGCCGCTCTGCGCGGATGCCTTCGCGGATGTCCCAGTGCTCCAGCAGTCGGTCCAGATCCGTCGCAAAAGCTGGAGGCGGCAAATCGTGGCTAATGCCGTGAATCCAAGCCTCGTGGTTGCGAATGAAATCGTTGATCGGCACCCAGTAAGCCTTCTCGGTAATGGTTGAAGCAAAGTGAATCTTGACCTGCGATATCCGGCTAAAAACGATCGTCTGGTCGAGGGCAGCTTGCATGCTGGTATTGAAGGTCCGAATACGCTTGCTGAACTTCTCAATATCCCGGTGAAAGCCGATGATGAGTTCGCCGAACTTCCGAGCCTCCACAAGCAAGGGGCGAAGATATTCCTCGTGCCGTCCGTCGTACCAAGCTCGAAGGGGTGCGACCCACGCCTGCGGCTCATTGTCGTCCGGGTCTACCTCGTCGGCAGTTAGTCGGTAGTAGTCTTCTGTCGGTGTTCCCGCTCCCGCTCTGAACGCCCGTTTGATTTCATTTACGCGAGTCTTCAGGTCGTCCTGGGCAATTCGCCGCTCGCTGCCGAGTTTGTTAACCTGGGCAGTAAGTCCGTCCAGCGTCCACGCCATGTCGTAAAGACCATCCAGAATCTCAGCGTCAGGCGGGAATTGGGTGAGGTCCCGCCGGGTGATCAGAAGGGATGCAGCTACGCTCGTTTCGGCCGCCACCCTGGCGTCCCGTTCCATCTTTCCGATCCGCTCTTGGGCGGCATTTCGGTGTTCCTGCCACGCTTGGTTCTTTTCTTTTCGCTTCTTGGCAAATCGCGCCTGCTTCTCGCGATTCGCACTGGCATTCTGAGCCAAGGATGCGCGCCCCGCCCAGGCTTCCGCGAGCCAAGCGCGCCATTCCGAGACCTTCTTAGCGAACTGGTTTGCATCACGAATCTGTTGATCCAATCCCAGTATTTCCCCCTCAATGCCCTTCAGTGCGGCGACATCCACACCTTCCTTGGCGAGTGCTTGGTTGCGCTCTTGGTCTAGCACCTCGATTTGTTGCGCTACGCCAGCCTTGTCGGTGGCAATTGCGTTGTCGATCGTCTTCTGCTCGCGACCTCGAGCCGTCTCGATATCCCGCCGTAGGACACCGTACCGGTCTTTCAGGCCTTTGTCGGCATCGGCATGACCTTGACGGGCCTCTTTCACTTTCCCCTGAGCCTCACGTTCCCGCGCCCGGGCCGAGCTAAGATCGGTCCGCGCCTGAGCTTGGTTGTTTCGCCGTGATTGATCCATGGCGACACGGGCCGTGCGCTCCTCGGTCTCGGCGGTACCAACAGCCGCGGTGGCATCAGCGGAAAGTTTGCGTGCTTCGCTGAGAGCGCCATTGGCGCGTCCCAACCCATCGTAGGCCGTCTTTAGTGCGGTCTGGTCGATATTCAGTTGTTCACGGAGACGATCACGTTGAGCCTCGACGATTGTGATCTCGTCGCGCAGGCGCCCTTCGTCGGCCACCAATGGGCTGTCGATGCGGGACAAATCCACCGAGACGCCATACAGGGCGGCGATGCCCGTTTCTACTAACGCGGGGTCAAGATCGCTGCGCCCCAGAAGATCTTCGTTGACCACCTTGGCAATGTCCAAATGCCAGTCCGGGCGCGCCTTACGTAGAAAGGCCAGGAGGGAACCGGGAGCGGGATTGGCGTGTTCTGAGAGACGTTGAATCTGGCTACCCTGATCGTCTATCTGCCGGGCAAGGCGTTGTACCTGGCCGTCCTGGCGATCATAAGTCTCCTGAGCTTGCTTCTGCTCGTGGATGGCTTTCTCCAGTGCGGCTTGCGGCCCCTGGAGCGCCTTGCGAGCCTTGTCGAGGTCGTCCGACTTGCGCTGCCAAGCTTCGACGGTCACTGCATCGGGGGTCGGGTGGGCAGCGGCATGCTCGAGTCGACCAGCTGCTTCGCGTAAGGCGCCGGCGGCTTCGGTGGCGGTATCGATGATCTGCTGGTGATAGTCCCCGAGGACAGCTAGCTCTTCTTCAAAGCGTCCCGCCAGAGCATCCAGTTCTTGCTGGTAATGTGCGGCGACTGTTTCCTTCTTTTCCAAAGCGACCAACGTGCGTGCGTTCAGCTCGCTCGTAGCCGACTGTTTGAGCCCCTCGTACTTCTGGTCGATCTTCTCCTTTGCTCCGAGTAAGGCTTCCTTCCGTTGTTGCGCGAGCCCCCGTCGTTCTGTTAGAAGGTTCAGGCTGTCGACCAGACGCGCCTTGGTCTCTATGTCCAGCGCGGCGTACTCTCCCTTTTTGGTGTCCAGCCCCTTTACTCGTTCGTCGTACCCATCGGCCTCCAGCCGCGCGTCGGTCTCCTGCTTGCCCAGCTTCTCGTCCTCCTCCGCATGGGTCGTGGTGTCCTTCGACAGTTTGTCTTGGGCTTCACCACATGCGGTGTTGAGTTCCTCGGCCTGTGTCTTGCGATGTTGGGCAAGTATCAGCAACTTGGCGTGAAGGAGCCCGAATTGCCGGCTGTTCGCGCCTAGGTCAGCATCCAACCGTTCGATTTCCGCCATCCTGGACGTGTGCTGCATCACGGCCTGGTAGGAAGAGTATTGCTTCGGCCAAACGGCAATCTTGCCTCGATCACCGGAGATCGCGATGGGGTCATCCTTGTCGGATATGTAACTAACCACCATGCGGAGAAAATCTCTGAACTCCGCCTGCCTTCTAAACATGCCCGAGACGATGCGATCAATGTGGTCGAGCCGGTTGTTCTGGGGCGTGAAGGCATAGTCCGCTACATAGCCGCGGTGGGTGGCGGCATCCCGTCCAGCGTGTGCACGGCCCTGAATAACGGCCCGATAACTGTCGTGGGCCAGAGCACGGCTGTGGTCAATGCCGAGCTTCTTCAGGTGTGTCGGGAGGCCATCTCCGGGAATAATTGTCTTGCGATCCGGCTCGGTAAACAGTCCGAGGTCATAGTGGGCCCGGATGAACCGATAGGTATAGGACTCTTCGCCGGTACCGGCGTACATAACGGCGAGGCAAGTCACGCCGCGTCGTTCGTACTCGAAGATGATGTAAGACGTGGTCCGGGCGAGGTAGAAGTCTCCAAAGCTTTGCGTGCCTACGCTGATCCGCCGCGGCAACTCGCCGAAGAACACGGGGATGAGACGGATCAATGAGGTTTTGCCGGCGCCGTTTTCCCCTGTCAGGATGGCTCCGCCATTGACGCGTAGGATGGCCTCACCGCCGGGCGAATATGAGTCAATTGAGATCACCCGCAGGAGTCGGAAGGCTGGATTGTTGTCTTTGGAAGCGATATCGATCATGCGGCATCCTTGATGCGAACCGACTAGGGAGAGTACAACGACATAGAAGGCATCATTGAAGCAGATATCAGGCTCACTGGGTGAGCCGGACCAGCCATTCGCTGAAACTATGGCGATCAGCATCTGCGGAGTCGTATTCGTCTGAATACTGTTTCGCAGAAGAAATGTCAGTTCGACAGAACCCCTAGATCCACCAGGCACAGTCGCGGGCGTCGTTCCTGGTACAACATTTTGCGTCTGAATAACTGCAAAGATACGAACAAAAGTCGTTATATAACAATACGTTAGTGTTTACTTTTAGTGGTGGATCAATACAATCAGCTTCCGAGAAAGCCCACCATGAGCCCATTTGCCCGTTATCTGCTCGTCCTTCGAAAAAGCCGAGACCTCCGTCAGAGAGACCTCGCGCACTTACTTGGGTATGAGCAGAGCTATCTATCCGCACTTGAACGGAGTGAAAAGGGACCGCCGCGCAAGGATTTCATTCAGCGGCTGATTAGCGGCCTGAAATTGAATGAGGATGAGCAGGCCGGCCTTGTAGAAGCGCTCAACGCTTCCCGTCGTCAAATCTCGCTACCGGCAAAAGCCAGCGAACGCGAATACCAACTCCTGAGGGCGCTAGAGCCCAAGCTGGGCCAGCTTCACCCGCTGCAAATCCAGCTAATTGAACTCGTGCTGAAACTCCCCGGTACCTTCTGCTCAGAAGAAGGCCAAATGTGGGTGGAGCCGGGATGTCGTCAATCCACGCGAATGGAGGCACCCAAAATGTAAAAGGGCGAGCCCGAAGGCCCGCCCTCCTGCAGCAGCTTACGCTACCGCCCTAGACACGCGAAGTATCGTCCGCCCTGCCGGAGGCGTCAAGCCTTATCCCACTGATCCACTGAGACAACGGCCGGATTTGTTCCAGCCGCGGGTACTTTTTGTCTCGAAATCTAACCTGTTTTCAAGATGCGCAGCGGGCGCAGGGACCTGTTTCGCCCGCCGCCGGGAGAAAAACGATGCTGTCACGTAAAGTTGTAACTCGCCGCGGCAGGCAGTTCCGCGGGTATTTCCCGTCCTACAAATTGGGCCGCATGGTGGCCTGGGAGTCGCTGTTGGAGCGCGACGCCCTCTACCTGTTTGAGTTCTCACCTGGAGTTGTTTCCTATCGGGAGCAGCCGACCCTCATTCAATACTCCGACGGTGAACGGATACGGGACTATTACCCCGATTTCGAACTCGTCCTCGAAGACGAGTCCAGGGTTCACGTTGAGGTCAAGAGCTCGGCTCAACTCTCCAAGCCCAAAGTCCGAGCGAAGCTACTCGCCATTGCACGCCACTATGAGAGGAAAGGATTGCGTTTCCGGATTGCCACGGAACGTGAGATTCGCCGAGAGCCACTCCTTACCAATCTTCGTTCCCTCTCCTATGTTCGCGGCCGGCCGGGTCACTCATTGCCAACCGGTCCCGAGCTGACCCGGGCCTTCGGTGCCAGGGCCTTGCGTCTTGACGAGATGGGTACCGTCCTAGGCGAGGACGCCGTCGTTCGACTCATCGCCATTGGCCGCATTGGTTGCGATTTAACGAAGCCATTGGGAGCCGACACTACTGTTGCCGTATCGGAGGGAGAGCATCATGCAACGATTCTCCTTTAAGGTCGGCCTGACCTTCATTGAGGGCCAGATTCGATGGCAAGTTCGCCGGCGCCTTCCTACGGGGAAGGTTCAACTCGAATCAGACCATGGCGAATTGCAGAACCTGGCCTACAGCGAAATTCTTTCGCGCTGGGTGTCGCAAACATGGCTGATTGATGAGGCTTCCCTCGGGTCCCTTAGCGATGCGATCTTCGTTACCACACCAAGGGATCTGAGTACTTACCCGATCGATCAGCAGTGCGAGGCGCGTCGTCGCCATCACTATCTCGTTGTGGTGGATCCCGAAGCGAACCCATACAAGCCTGATTACTGGCTAACCCTAATTGCAGAAGCTGCAAAACAAATCGGGGACATTAATCCACCAAGCTCCCCGACGGTGCATAACTGGTGGCGACGTTACCGGCGGACAAAGAGCGTCCTTTCCCTGATCCCGCACTGCAAACCATCGGTTGGCCCTAGGTCGAAGCATCGATACAAAATCTTTGAAGAGGCGATTACCACGGTCTTGATGACCAACCAGCAACTGCCAAAGGTGGCCGTAGCCGAAGAAGTATTCCGGCGGGTTGACGCCATCAATAACAGCCTATCCGCAGAAGATCGCGTTAGGCGGCCATCCCGATCGACCATCTATCGGTGGCTCAGTGATCTTCAACAGGACTTGGTGGACACTGCACGGCTGGGAGCGGAGGCGGCGCGCATCAAGTACCGAGTGGCCCTCGGCAGTGTCAAGACTGGCGACGTCTTGGAACGCATCGAGATCGACCATACGCCGCTCGATCTCATCGTCATTGACAAGCTGACGAAGCTGCCTCTTGGCCGACCCTGGATAACGATGGCCATCGATCATTATTCACGGATGATCATTGGCTTCTACATTAGCTTCAATGCGCCATCCGCTCACGGGATACTGCAGTGCCTGAAGAGGGTAATTCTACCGAAGGACGACTGGTTGGCTAGATTCCCCGACATCACGGGACCGTGGCCTGCCTGCGGCATCCCCGAGCTGATCGCCGTGGACAATGGTGCCGATCTGCACTCGGAGGCCTTAGAGGCCGTATGCCTGGAGATGGGCATTCAAATCCTCTTCTGCGGATCAAAGACGCCGCAGCATAAGGGGGCTATCGAGCGGTTTTTTCGCACAATGAACACGGGCCTTATCCACCGCCTCCCCGGAACGGTGTTTTCCAATGTTGATCAGCGCGGTGACTACCCGGCAGAGAAGATGGCGGTCATCGATATGGAAGCTTTGGTGCATCTGATTACCAAGTGGATAGTAGACGTCTACAACGTAACGCCTCATCGCGGGATAGGTACAAGACCAATCGACCGCTGGCTGCTGTCGGCAGACCGCCGCATCATCGAACTGCCAGTTCATCCACAGCATCTGGAGGTGATCTCCGGCATTCCAGAGAAGCGCACCCTTTTTCACTATGGTATCGAGTTGGACGGTCTTCAGTACAACTCAGACCAGCTTCAGGTCATTCGGCGTCGCTCAGGCGAAAACCGATCGGTGACCCTGAAGTACTACGAGGACACGGTTGCGCATATCCATGTCTTCGATCCTTATGACAAGACGTATCTGAAGGTCCCGGCAAAGCTGGCAGATTATGCTAATGACTTGCCGCGGGATGTCCATCGTCTGGTGAAAGGGCACGCCCGCAGAAAGTTTGGCGACCATGTGCTTTCCGAACAGCTGTTGCAGTCCAAAGCTGAGATTGAGGCCTTGGTCAAAGAAGCACTCAAGGCCAAGAAAATGGGTGACCGCAAGAGAGGCGCTGCACACGTCATGCACGACTCCGAATCGGTGATTCGGAGTGCCGATCCGCTGGCTGAAGCGCAACGCCCCATTAAACGGGTGAAGCAACAGCCCCCTGAAGAACTTCCGGCTGGTATCGATGACGATCTGCCAGAGTTCGCTATTGCTGGGGAGGGAGACTGATCATGGATCCCCTTTCTCTCATGACTCGATTTGCACCAGGAGGCCGGATCCAGCCCGGACTCTCTGGCCACGGTTTCAAGCTCTGCATCGAACCCCTGCCCCATCGCCGCTACAAAGAAGCCATGTACGCGGTGGCTGAACTACACCTGCGCCGGCGTGTTCATGGCGCAGGGGGTGGGCTGCTGTTAACCGGGCCTTCAGGTGCAGGAAAGAGCACCATTGTGCGGGCCTATCACGCGGACTTTCCGCGGGAGCATCAGGTGGAGCGAACTTGGGTACCGGTGCTGCTTGTTTCCGTTCCATCGTCGCCGACGGCACGTAGTCTCGCAGGCGCGATCCTGGAAGCCTTGGGCCAGAAGAAGGCCCATCGGGGCACTGCACCGGAAAAGACAGGCTGGATCCATGACCTTTTTGCCAGGTGCGGTGTTGAGATGGTGCTGCTCGACGAGTTCCAGCACCTGCTTTATACCCCGACGCTGAACGCCTTTCGAGATGTCACCGACTGGCTGAAGAACTTTGTCGAGGACACCAAGGTAGGAATGGTGGCTTGTGGTCTTCCCGCAGCAGAGGCAGTCGTGAATAGCAATGTTAACGGTGTCGGATTTCCGTAGAAATCTGGCGGCGACGAATTGTCTTGGTAGCGAGCAGGGCAAGCCGGGGTTGATTTTGGGTTTT
>Ga0156014_1091_pt1 | contig 53917 bp, 53 predicted proteins | sample RifCSPlowO2_02_FD_107668 | JGI IMG/M metagenome (GOLD analysis project Ga0156014, IMG submission 107668) | Rhodocyclales bacterium RIFCSPLOWO2_02_FULL_63_24 | reverse complement strand
AGCGCATTGACCGAGGTGTCGGTCTTGGCGGCAATGATTTTGGCGCGCTTGAGCAGATCGCGATCAACCGCGCCGGTGAAATTGACGGTGGTTGCCATTTCTTGACTCCATGGGATTAACACATAAATAAGTGTATCACACCAATATGTGTTACCGGACCCGCACCGGGGGCGATGCGGTGTTTGGTATCGGTGTCGAGCATTATTTCAACCTAAAAACCTCATCACAGAGACACAGAGACACAGAGGCACAGAGAAAGACGATGCCACCAGCGCCGACCTTCAGCACGAGGCGAAGCGACCTTTGAAGCCGACAACCTGCCGCCGAATGAGTCAACCTGTATCCGATTTCGGATCGAATCCAGGAGTCGGCGCCGACGATACGGCGATGGGATTCATCGCTTGCGCGTAAGATGTCGCCCTTTTCCGCAATTGCCGGCTTTCGCCAGGCGCGGAACCTAGTCGAGAATTCCCCATGTCCGATGCTCTCCTGCCCCTGCTTGCCGCCGCGCTCGATGCGCGCGCCGAACTCCTGCCGCGCCTGCACGCCGAGCAGACCGACGCCTACCGCTTATTCCACGGCAGTGTCGAGGGCCATCCCGGCCTGACCGTCGACCGTTATGGCGATCTGCTGCTGGTGCAGTGTTTTCACAGCCCGCTGACGGCGGAAACGCTGGCGGCCCTGGAAGCCTTTTACGCGGCCCGGATGCCCGGCCTGACGCCGGTCTACAACGATCGCAGCCAGGCCAATTCGCGCATCGGCAATCCGCTGCCGCCGGATCGGCTCGAAGCCGCCATGCTGCCGCGCGAGATGCATGAAATGGGCGTCAGCTACCGCATCGCGGGGCGTCATGCCGGCCAGGACCCGTGGCTGTTCCTCGACCTGCGCGCGGCGCGGCGGCGGGTGATGCGCGAAGTGCCGGGCAAGTCGCTGCTGAATCTGTTCGCCTACACCTGCGGCGTCGGCATTGCCGCCGCCAAGGCGGGCGCGCGCTTTGTCGTCAATGTCGATTTCGCGGAATCCAGTCTCCAGGTCGGCAAGGAGAATGCGCGCCTCAACGAGCTGCCGGTGCGCCCGCGCTTTGTCTTGAGCGACGCCTTCGCCGCCATGCGCCAGTACGCCGGCATCGGCCAGGCCGAACGGGTGCGCGGCAAGCGCATGCCGCCCTTTCCCAAACTGGAAGCGCAGACCTTCGACCTGGTCTTTCTCGATCCGCCGCGCTATGCCAAAAGCCCCTTCGGCGTGGTCGACCTGGTCAATGACTACGCCTCGGTGTTCAAGCCGGCCTTGCTCTGCACCAGCGCGGGCGGCACGCTGATCTGCACCAACAATGTGGCCGAGGTGCAGCGCGATGCCTGGCTCGATCAGTTGCAGCGCAGCGCGGCCAAGGCCGGGCTGCCGATCCGCGACATGGAGTGGATCGCGCCCGAGGCCGACTTTCCGAGTTCGGACGGCCAGCCGCCGCTCAAGATCGCCCTGCTGCGGGTCTGAATATAAGGAGCGACGCAATGCACATGAAATCGGGCGCTGCCCACCATCCGGTCGAACACGTGGCGACGGCATTCGATGTCACCGAAGAGGATTTCGACGCGGCGGTGGTGGCCCGTTCGCAGCAGACCCCGGTGCTGGTCGATATCGGTGCCGACTGGTGCGCGCCCTGTCGCGTGCTGGAGCCGCTGCTCGACAGGCTGGTGCGCGGTTACAACGGCGCCTTCCTGCTGGCCAAGGTCGATGCCGACGAGAACATGCGCATCGCCGGAAGGCACAAGGTGCGCGGCTTTCCGACCGTGATCGCCTACAGCCGCGGCGTCGAGATCGACCGCTTCCACAGCGCCCAAAGCGAGGGTTTCCTGCGCAAGTTTATCGACGGCGTGATCGAACGCCACGCGGCGGGCGACTAACGCGGCAGCGTGGATCAATATTCGCCGATCACCTTGTCCAGCGCGGGTTTGATCTTGGCGCGATCGGCCGTGCTCAACATGCCCACGGCTTGCCTGAGCCGGGCGGCGTCGATGGCGAAGATTTCGTCGGTAGACAGCACGAAGAGTCCCTGACCCGGAACGTCGACCAAAGGCGCCATGATTTCAACCGGGTGGGCGTCGGCGCGCAAGGGAATCACCAAGGTGGCACCGGTCCGGCTGGTAATGTGGTCGTTCTGGACGGCGACCAGATAGGGAATCTCGACCTTCCTGGCACCGGGATTGAGGTAGATGTGGAATTGCGCCAACTCAGGTCCGCTCGAACTCGGCGCCGGCCAGCCCGGTGGCAGCAATGTCGCGGCCATGGGCAGCCAGCGCCTCGGCGTTACGCTCGGCCCAGGCACGGTTTTCCAGTTCGTCGAGCAGCCGGGCAAACAACTGCTCGGCCTGCGCGGAAAAGTTGACCTGTTGCTTGTAGGGTTCGAGACGATCGAGCAGATCCTGATTGATCGACAGTGAAAGGCGGCCCTTTCTGGCTACGGGGTCATAAAGGGTTTGCATTCGAGCGTCTCCTGCGATGGGGTAATACGCATAATCGTACGCATTTATTTGGGTAGATGTCAATGAAGCGACTCCCTCGATTCGCGCACAACTCGGTCACGGGCGAATAAACACGGGCTTTTTGGGCCGAACTCTGGGATAATGCGCGGTTCTCCGGCCGCTTTACGCATTTCCGGCCCGCCTTTCCCTCGAAATTCCCTGCTCCACGCAGGTACGCCATGACCACCTCCCCAGACCTTAATGCCGCCGGGTTCGATTCCCTCGGGCTTGCCCAGCCATTGCTCCAGGCGCTTGCCGACGTCGGCTACGAAACCCCCTCCCCGATCCAGGCCGCCTGCATCCCTGTGCTGCTGGCCGGCCACGACCTGCTCGGCGAAGCCCAGACCGGCACCGGCAAGACCGCGGCCTTCGCCCTGCCGCTGCTGCAGAAGATCGACCTCAAGCGCGCGGTGCCGCAAGCCCTGATCCTGACGCCGACGCGCGAACTGGCGATCCAGGTCGCGGAAGCCTTGCAGAAATACGCCCACCACATGCCCGGCTTCCACGTGCTGCCGATCTATGGCGGCCAGAGCATGGTGGTGCAGTTGCGCGCACTCTCGCGCGGCACCCACGTCATCGTCGGCACCCCCGGCCGCGTCATGGACCACCTGGAGCGCAAGAGCCTGGTGCTCAACAATCTGCAAATGCTGGTGCTCGACGAAGCCGACGAGATGCTGCGCATGGGCTTCATCGACGACGTCAAGTGGATCCTTGAACACACGCCGGCCGAGCGCCAGACCGCGTTGTTCTCGGCCACCATGCCGGATGTGATCCGCCGCGTGGCGCGCGAGCACCTGCGCGAGCCGCAGGAAATCAAGATTCGTTCGGCCACCTCCACCGTGGTCACCACCAGCCAGTCCTACTGCCAGACGCACGGCGGGCAGAAGCTCGAAGCGCTGACGCGCATCCTCGAAGTGGAGGACGACTTCGATGCCGCCATCGTTTTCGTCCGCACCAAGACCGCCACTGTCGAAATCGCCGACAAGCTGGAGGCGCGCGGCTATTCCGTCGCGGCGCTCAACGGCGACCTGACCCAGGGCCTGCGCGAGCAGGTAATCGAGCGGCTCAAGGCCGGCACCATCGACATCGTGGTCGCCACCGACGTCGCCGCGCGCGGCCTCGACGTGGCGCGCGTCAGCCACGTCATCAACTACGACGTGCCCTACGACACCGAGGCCTACGTGCACCGCATCGGCCGCACCGGCCGGGCGGGGCGCACCGGGCGCGCCATCCTGTTCCTGGCACCGCGCGAGATGTACATGCTCAAACTCATCGAGCGCGCCACCAAGCAGAAGATCACCGCGCTGACCATGCCGACGCCGGGCGAGGTGGCCAACCGCCGCGTCGCGCAGTTCACGCAGCAGATCGTCGACATCATCAAGACCGAGAAGCTGGATTTCTTCTTCGACGTGGTGCGCCGCATGGAAGGCGAACAGGACATCGCCGCCCGCGAGATCGCCGCCGCGCTGGCCTGGCTGGCGACGCGCGAGCGCCCGCTGCAGATGCCGGGCGCCAACGACCATGCGCCGCGCGAGGTCGCCGTAGCGCCAGCGCCGACTTTCGAGCGCAAGGAGCGCAAACCAGCCGGAGCCAAGCCGGCCGAGGACTTCTCCGCCGCCGAGCCGCGCCGCGAGCGCCCGGTCAAGGAAGGCCGTAGCGACACGCCGGTCAAGCAGCGCAGCTTCACGCCGGGCGCACTGGCGCGCTATCGCATCGAGATCGGCCGCAACCAGGGCGTACTGCCCAAGGAAATCGTCGGCGCCATCGCCAACGAAGCCGGCATCGCCGGCAAGGACATCGGCCAGATCAACCTGTTCGACGACTACAGTTCGGTGGAACTGCCGGCCAACCTGCCGGCGGACCTGATGGACGTGCTGCGCCGCATCCGCGTCCGCCAGTTCGCGCTCAAGACGCGCGTCATGGAGCCGGGCGAGTTCGTCGATACGCGCCCGCCGCGCCGCGCGCCGCCCGCCCGCGACGGCAAGAAGCCGGACTGGAAAAAGCCTGCCGGCGCCAAGCCGGAATGGAAGAAGCGGGAACGCTAAACTTCGGCGAGAGGAGTCCTCATGGCCATCTACAGCCTCGGCGAGCGCCATCCCGTCCTCGGGCGCGATGCCTGGGTCGCCCCCAATGCAACCATCATCGGCGACGTGCGTCTCGGCGACAATGCCAGCATCTGGTGGAATGCCGTCCTGCGCGGCGACAACGACACCATCAGCATCGGCGCCAACAGCAACATCCAGGACGGCTCGGTGCTGCACGTCGATGCCGGCGTGCCGCTCAGCGTGGGCGCCAACGTCACCATCGGCCACCTGGTGATGCTGCATGGCTGCACCATCGGCGAGGGTTCGCTGATCGGTATCAAGTCGGTGATTCTCAACCAGGCGGTGATCGGCCGCCATTGCATCATCGGCGCCAACTCGCTGATCCCCGAGGGCAAGGTGATACCCGAGCGTTCGCTGGTGATGGGTTCGCCGGGAAAAGTGGTGCGCCAGCTGAGCGACGAGGAAGTCGCGCGCCTGCAATTGGCCGCGCAGGGCTACGTGGCGAATGCCTTGCGCTACCGAACTGCGCTGAAACAGGAAAACTGAGTCAGGGCGGAGTTACTGCGGGCTTCGCCGCGGGCGCCGACGAGGGCGCCAGCAGCATCTTCTGCGGCACCTGGACGAAGATCTCGCCGTCCTTGATCATGCCCAGTTCGTAACGGGCACGCTCTTCGATGGCCTCGAAACCCGACTTCAGGTCACGCACTTCGGCATCAAGACCGGCATTGCGCTGTTCCAGCTTCTGATTGACCTCGCGCTGCGCCTGCAACTGGCGCTCATAGTCCCAGACGCGGAGCCAGCCGCCCTTGCCCAGCCACAATGGATACTGCAGCAGGGCGATCAGGGCGACCAGCACCAGCGTCGGCCAATTCATCGCGGCGCGGGCGGTGCAGCCTACTTCCGGATGTTGTAGAAGGCGTCGAGACCGGGGTAGGTCACCGTGTCGCCGAGATCTTCCTCGATGCGCAGCAACTGGTTGTACTTGGCGATGCGATCCGAGCGCGACAGCGAACCGGTCTTGATCTGCCCCGCGTTGAGGCCGACCGCGATGTCGGCAATGGTCGAGTCTTCGGTCTCGCCCGAGCGATGCGAGATCACCGCGGTGTAGCCGGCGCGCTTGGCCATTTCGACGGCGGCGAAGGTTTCGGTCAGGGTGCCGATCTGGTTGATCTTTACCAGGATCGAATTGGCGATGCCTTGCGCAATGCCCTGCTTGAGAATCGCCGGATTAGTGACGAAAATATCGTCGCCGACGATCTGCACTTTCTTGCCCAGCCGGTCCGTCAGAAGTTTCCAGCCCGGCCAGTCGCCTTCGGCCATGCCGTCCTCGATGCTGATGATCGGGTAGCGATCGGCCAGCGTCGCCAGGTAGTCGGTGAACGCCTCCGAGCTCAGTTCCAGCTTCTCCGAAGCGAGCACATAGCGGCCGTCGCGGAAGAACTCCGACGCCGCGCAGTCGAGGCCCAGCATCACGTCCTGGCCCGGCGTGTAGCCGGCGGCTTCGATCGCGCTGAGGATCAGTTCGATGGCTTCGTCGTTGCCCGAAACATTCGGCGCAAAGCCACCTTCGTCGCCGACCGTGGTCGGATAGCCCTTCTTGTCCACCAGTTTCTTGAGGTGATGGAATACCTCGGCGCCGCAACGCAGGGCCTCGCGGAAACTGCCTGCGCCAACCGGCAGGATCATGAATTCCTGGATGTCGAGGTTGTTGTTGGCATGGGCGCCGCCGTTGATGACGTTCATCATCGGCACCGGCATCTGCATCCGTCCCGAGCCGCCGAAATAACGGTAGAGCGGCAGGCCGGCCTCTTCGGCGGCTGCCTTGGCCACCGCCATCGACACCGCGAGTATCGCGTTGGCGCCCAGGCGCGACTTGTTTTCGGTACCGTCGAGATCGATCAGGGCCGTGTCGATGAAGGCCTGTTCCTCGGCATCGAGCCCGATGATGGCTTCGGAAATCTCGGTATTGACGTTTTCCACGGCCTGTACCACGCCCTTGCCCAGATAGCGGCCAGCGTCGCCGTCGCGCAGCTCGATGGCTTCGCGCGAACCGGTGGAAGCGCCGGACGGCACGGCGGCGCGCCCCATGACACCTGATTCGAGCAGGACATCGGCTTCGACGGTGGGATTGCCGCGCGAGTCAAGAATCTCGCGGGCGACGACATCAACGATTGCACTCATGATTGTTTCCTCGTGTTTGATTCTGCAAAAAAGCAATTGATCCGCAGATTTCGCCGATTAACGCAGATGGATCAGGGCGCTGCTTGGTCGGCTCGTACCACCTTACGCGTGAGCGGTGGGTACCGGCAACTCTGCTGTTTTATCTGCGAAATCTGCGTCATCTGCGGATCGACTTAGGTCTTTCGGTTGATTCAATAGCCTTCGACCAGCAGCATGTCGAAGTCCGATACACCGGCTCGCGCGGCGCGTGCAGCAAGGTATTCCGGCGAATCGTAAAACTTTCTGGCGATTTCCATGCTGGGAAACTCGACCACCACCACGCGCTGCGGCTGCCAACTGCCTTCCAGCGTCTCATAGGGCGCACCGCGCACCAGGAAGCGGCCGCCGTAGGCATCGACGGCGATCTGCGACAGACGGCGGTATTCCGCCATGCGCTGCGGATCGCTGGAGCGCGCATCCACCACGAGATAGGCAGGTTTTGTCATGTCGTCATTCCCTTGCGCTTGACCAGCGCGTCGAGTTCCATCAGTTGTTCGAGCAGCGCCGCCATCTCGCCCAGCGGCCAGGCGTTGGGTCCGTCCGACAGCGCCTTGGCAGGATCGGGGTGCGTTTCCATGAACAGGCCCGAGACGCCGACCGCCACCGCCGCCCGCGCCAGCAGCGGCACGAATTCGCGCTGCCCGCCGCTGCGGTCGCCCTGCCCGCCCGGCAACTGCACCGAGTGCGTGGCGTCGAACACCACCGGGCAGCCGGTTTCGCGCATGATCGCGAGGCTGCGCATGTCGGACACCAGATTGTTGTAGCCGAACGAGGCGCCGCGCTCGCAGACCATGATGTTGTCCGCACCGGCGTTGGCTTCCCTGGCTTTCAGCACCACCTGCTGCATGTCGCCCGGCGCCATGAACTGCCCCTTCTTGATGTTCACCGGCTTGCCCGACGCGGCGCAAGCCTGGATGAAGTCTGTCTGGCGACAGAGAAAGGCCGGCGTCTGCAATACATCGACTACCGCCGCCACCGCCGCCACTTCATGTTCCGCATGCACATCGGTGAGGACCGGCACGCCGATCTGCTGTTTCACTTCGGCCAGGATATCCAGTCCCTGCTCCATGCCGAGGCCACGAAAGGACTTGCCGGAGCTGCGATTCGCCTTGTCGTAGGACGACTTGTAGATGAAGGGAACGCCCAGCGACGCGCAAATTTCCTTCAGCGTACCTGCCGTGTCCAGCGCCATCTGCCGCGACTCGATGACACAGGGGCCGGCAATCAGGAACAGCGTCCGATCGAGTCCGACCTCAAAGCCGCACAGCTTCATTGCTTCGCCTTCCGGTTCTCCAGTGCCGCCTTGACGTAGGCGATGAACAGCGGGTGGCCGTTGCGCGGATTCGAGGTGAATTCGGGGTGGAACTGGCAGCCGACGAACCAGGGATGCTGGCTTTCCGGCAACTCGACCATTTCGCACAGCGCCTTGCCCTCGGCCGAGGTGCCCGAGACGCGCAATCCGGCCTGTTCCAACCGCGGCAGATAGGCGTTGTTGACCTCGTAGCGATGACGATGGCGTTCGGTGATCACATCGCTGCCGTACACCTTGCGCACCAGCGAACCCTCGGCCAGCTTGCACTTCTGCCCGCCCAGGCGCATGGTGCCGCCGAGGTCGGAATTCGCGTCGCGGGTCTCAATGCGGCCTTCGCGATCCAGCCATTCGGTGATCAGCGCAATCACCGGATGCGGCGTTTCGGCATCGAACTCGGTGCTGTGGGCGCCGGCCAGCCCCGTCACATCCCGGGCGTACTCGATCACGGCGAGCTGCATGCCGAGACAGATGCCGAGGTAAGGCACCTTGTTTTCCCGCGCGTAACGGATCGCGGCAATCTTGCCCTCGGTGCCGCGCCGGCCGAAGCCGCCGGGAACCAGGATCGCATCCATCGCGGCGAGGACGCCGCAGCCATGCTTTTCGATGTCCTCGGAATCGATGTACTGGATGTTCACCTTGCTGCGGCAATGGATGCCGGCATGCACCAGAGACTCGGTGAGCGACTTGTAGGACTCGGTCAGATCGACGTACTTGCCGACAAACGCGATGTCGATCTCGTGCTGCGGATGCTCCAGTGCATCCACCAGTTTCTTCCACACCGACAGGTCGGCCGCACGGGCAAGGATGCCCAGCTTGTGGCAGACGATCTCGTCCAGCATCTGGTCATGCAGCATGGCCGGGATCTTATAAATGCTATCAGCATCGAGCGCGGAAATCACCGCCTCGGTCTGGACATTGGTGAACAAGGCGATCTTGCGCTTTTCCTCGGCCGGAATCTCGCGGTCGGCGCGGCACAGCAGGATGTCGGGCTGGATGCCGATCTCGCGCAGTTCCTTGACCGAATGCTGGGTCGGCTTGGTCTTCAGCTCGCCGGCGGTGGGGATCCAGGGCACCAGCGTCAGGTGGATGTAGCAGGCGTTGTTGCGACCCTCCTGGATGCCCATCTGGCGGATGGCTTCGAGGAAAGGCAGCGACTCGATGTCGCCGACAGTGCCGCCGACTTCGACGATCGCCACGTCGGCGCCTTCGGCACCGCGCTTGATGAAAATCTTGATCTCGTCGGTGATGTGCGGAATGACCTGGACAGTCTTGCCGAGGTACTCGCCGCGCCGCTCCTTCTTGATCACCGACTCGTAGATCTGTCCGGTGGTGAAGTTGTTGCGCTTGCCCATCTTGGCGCTGGTGAAGCGTTCGTAGTGGCCGAGGTCGAGATCGGTCTCGGCGCCATCCTCGGTGACGAACACCTCGCCGTGCTGAAACGGCGACATGGTGCCGGGATCTACGTTGATATAGGGGTCGAGCTTGAGGTGGGTAACCTTGATGCCGCGGGATTCGAGGATTGCCCCCAAACTGGCGGCGGCGATGCCCTTGCCCAGACTGGACACGACACCGCCCGTAACGAAAACGTATTTGGCCATGGAAATGCAGGTGCGGGAAATTTCAATGATAGCGGAAAATTCCCGCCGGGTAGAAGCCCCGCGCCAGATGGGCCTTTCGGCGCGGTAGCCGGCGCAATCTCAGCGCCGACTGCTGACCTTGTCGACGCCGCCGCGACGACTCAGGCGGTCGACCAACTGCCCCAGGTTTCCCAGCGACATGAGATGGGCATAAACCAGCGGCAGGGTTCCGTTGACGAACAGTTCATGCACCGCATCGCGCTCCAGATCGCGCAACTTGCCCTCGTCCACCACGTGCAAGCCGTTAAGGCGAAACTGGCTGCCGTCCTTGAGCTGGGCCACCGAATCCGCCTGGCGCAGGAGGCCAAGGTCCTGCAAGCGGCGCCCCAAGAGCTCGGTCGCGGTGGCGGCCTGATGGAACTCGGTGAGAAACTTCATCGCGTGTTCGAGTTGCGCAGCCGGCTTGCCTTCGACAAACAGGGCCTCGCCTTCCTTGGTGTCGAAGCACTGCGAGGCTTCGTCGATGCAGACCAGCAACTCCCCCTCCGCGCCCTTGCCGGGAACGAAGGGATAGCGCCGCACGAAAGCCGGCACATAGCGGGCGTCCCACTTGCCCGCCCGGTCCACAAAGAGGTTTTCACTGTCGCGCAGGCCGAGCAAGGCTGCCGGGATGTGACCGGCATCGGTGCGGATGAAGACGATCGGGTATTCGCGCGCGCAGTCGAAGAACTCGCTGGCCAGCAGCGGCACCGAATTGGTCCGGGCAGCATAGGCGAAGCTGGCCGGAGGGCGAACCTTCAGCTTGGCATGGACTTTGTCGTTGAGCGCAACGACCCGCTCGTAGAAAATCATTTCGGACATGGCAGCAGTACGGAAATGGAAAATATCGAGGCTATCACATCGCCTCTCGCCGGGTATTTTGCGCTTCCGGCAACGCTTAAGCCGGAGTGCGCAGCGCGTATAATTCCATGTTTTCGCCCCCAAGCAGGAACAGTCATGGAAGCCGAACGCATCAACGCCGTCGCCAACCGTATCGCCGACCTTTCCGGTCGTGGCGAGCAACTGCGGAGGTATCTTTGACTACGACGGAAAAGCGGAAAAACTCGCCGAACTGAACCAGGTCCTCGAAGACCCGAAACTCTGGGACGACGCCGAGCGCGCCCAGACCCTGGGCCGCGAGAAGAAAACGCTGGAGGCCGTGGTCGGCACGCTGTCCGGCGTCAGTAGTGGCCTTGCCGAAGCCCGCGAACTGTTCGAGCTCGCGCGGGACGAAGACGACGAAGAGACGATGGCGGCCGTCGAAAGCGATCTCGACGCAACTGAAAAACTGGTTGCCGACCTCGAATTCCGCCGCATGTTCAACAATCCGGCCGACCCCAACAACTGCTTCATCGACATCCAGGCCGGCGCCGGCGGTACCGAAGCCTGCGACTGGGCCTCGATGCTGCTGCGCCAATATTTGAAGTACTGCGAGCGCAAGGGCTTCAAGACCGAACTGCTGGAACAGACCGACGGCGACGTAGCCGGCATCCGCAGCGCCTCGATCAAGGTCGAGGGCGACTATGCCTACGGCTTCCTGCGCACCGAAACCGGCGTGCACCGACTGGTGCGCAAATCGCCCTTCGATTCCTCGGGCGGCCGTCATACCAGCTTCGCCAGCCTCTACGTGTATCCCGAGATCGACGACTCGATCGAGGTCGAGATAAATCCCGCCGACCTGCGCACCGATACCTTCCGTGCCTCCGGCGCCGGCGGTCAGCACATCAACAAGACCGACTCGGCGATCCGCATCACCCACGTCCCGACCGGCATCGTCGTGCAATGCCAGAGCGACCGCTCGCAGCACCGCAACCGCGCCGAGGCGATGGCCATGCTGAAGTCGCGGCTCTACGAACTCGAACTGCGCAAGCGCCAGGCTGAGGCCGACAAGCTCGAAGCCGGCAAGACCGATGTCGGCTGGGGCCACCAGATCCGCAGCTACGTGCTGGACAATTCGCGCATCAAGGATTTGCGCACCAACGTCGAGATTTCCGCCACGCAGAAGGTGCTCGACGGCGATCTCGATGCCTTCATCGAAGCCAGCCTGAAGCAGGGCGTATAGAAGCTCTTCCTCGACCCGCGATGATTGCCGACACTGAGCATCCAGAAACCACCGACCTCGACGCCCTGTTGCGCATGGGCGTGCATGAAGCGCTTGCCGGCACCGACTTCAAGAATGCCTTCGAAAGCTTTCTTGCCGAAATGCCGCGACAAGTCCCGGGCTTTGCCGCCCGCATGCCGGCCGGGGCCGAACGGTCGATCGGCTTGGCGCTGTTTCGCGAGATATGGAACCACACGCCGCGGCCCGACCTGGGCTGGAAGCGGCTGATCCTGCCGAAGCCCGAGCGCAACGCGCCCTGCCCCTGTGGCTCCGGCAGGAAATACAAGCAGTGCTGCGCGCAGTCGGAAGGGACCTCGCCCTTCCCCGGTAGCGGATTCACCGTCCTGTGCTATGTCCTCGAAACCGTGCCCGTAGCGGACTTCGGAAATTTGCCGTTCCGGCAACTCGATCCCGAGGAAGTGGCGCATGTGGCATCCGAGTGGCAAGCCGATGACCGCATCGAGCCCGCCACGCTTCTGCTCGAAGCGCTGCTGGCGCCCGACAACAAGCTGGACTCACGCCACGAACACGGCTTCGACACATTGTGCGACCTCTATCTCGATGCCGGGCGCGCCGATGAACGGCTGGCCTTGGTCGAGCGCTTCATGCGGACGCAGGACAAGCAGCTGCGCGCCGTCGCCTGGCAGCGCCGGGCGACGCTGCACGCCGACAGCGGCGAGCACGCGCCAGCCTGGGACGTGTTCAAGGAAGCGCAGCGGCTCGACCCGGACAATCCTTCGCTCGCCCATCTCGAACTTGTCCTCCTGGCCAACCAGGACCGCTACGACGAAGCCCGGACGCGGGCCGCCTTCTGGGCCAAGCGGCTGGTCAAGCTCGGCTACGCTGGCGAACCTATCGTCGACATGATGGAGGACGTGGCGCGCGACCCGGAGGTGCTGCGCGCGATGCTTGCCGAGCACGTCGAAGATTGGGACGCCGAAGCCACGCCGGAAGACCTCGACGTACTCGAAAGCATGATCGAAAACCTGCCGGCGCCGTCCTGCCAGTACCGACTTTCACCGCAGGACACCGCCGCCGGCCCGCTGCAAGCATTGCCTGGACTCGCCGCCGTCGAGCAGGATTGGGACGATATGTACTGGGGCGATGCCGAGGAGCGCAATCCCTGGAGCGACGCCCGCTGGCTGGGCTGGCTGGGCAGCCATCCGCTCGCGTGGCAGAGCTTCGCGGTGATCGAAGACTTGGTCGGCATCCTGGGAGACAGTCTGTTTCCCGAAGACGCCGAGGACCGTCTCGACCGGATGGAAGACAGCCTGTTCGACCATGCCCTGACCCTGCTGCGCCGAGTGCTGGCCGACAACCGGGCGGAAGGGCTCATGCTGGAGTGGGGCTGGAGTGAGAACCGGCCCGCGCTGCGGCTGTTGATGCAAAAGATCGATATGGCGCGCTACTCGCAAGAGGAACTGCCCTTGCTCGAATGGCTGGTGCTCACGCTCAATCCCGACGACAACGGCGGCCAGCGCGAACGCCTGGTGCATGCCTATTGCGAAGCCGGACGCCCCGCCGATGCCCTGGCGGTCTGCGACCGCTTTCCGGGCGACGATCTGGCCGGCATCCTGTATGGCCGCGTGCTGGCGATGTACCTGCTCGATCGGCGCGGCGACGCGGTGACGGCACTCGCCCATGCTGCGAAACGCCTGCCCAAGGTGCTCAAGACCTTGGTTGCCGCACGCCCCAAAACGCCCCCGCTCACGCCAGGAATGCTCACGCACGGCGGCGACGACCAAGCCTGGCGCTATCGCGTGGCGAGTCGCGAAACCTGGATGAAGTGCCAGGCGCTGGACTGGCTCCAGGAAACCGCCGGCCGCAAGCCCTGAAGCAAGGCCTTCGGGACGACGAAGCGCAGTTCGAGAATGCTGAAGTCGCGGCAAGCCTGCGATCATAAAGCTCGAAATGTGTCACAATACCGGCCGTTGTGACACAAGCAGGCTTCACGATGAAAACCATCACTATCCGCGAGGCACGCGAGGGGCTTTCCCACCCGGACCAGCTTTTCGCCGACGACGACGAAGTCATCGTCACCCGTCGCGGCGAGCCGGTGGCGCGCATCCTGCCGATTGCGCCGCGTCCGCATTTTCGCGATCTGCGCGGCTTCCTCGAAAACCAGCCGATGCAGGCCATCCCCAGCGAAGCCCTGCTCGCCGAAGACCGGGAAGACCGGGCTTGAGCGCCTACATCGACACCAGCGCGCTGGCCAAGTGCTACGTGCGCGAGCCCCAGTCGCTACGTGTGCTGGAATGGGCCGACGGCCAGGGAACGCCGGTCACCGCTGCGCTGACCCTGGTCGAGTTCCGCTGCCTGCTGGGACGCCGCCGACGCGGCGGGCAGATCGACAGCCGGCTCGAACAGCGCGCGTTGGCCGAGTTTGACAGCCATGTGCGTAGCGGCGCCTGGAGAATCCACCCCATGCCCTTTGGCGACTACGCGTCCGCCCGCGACCTGATCGACATCCTGCCGGACGTGCCCCTGCGCGCGCTGGACGCGATGCACCTGGCCGCCGCGCGCAGTTGCGGCGCGACCCACTTCGCTACCGCCGACAAGATCCAGGCCGATGCCGCCGAGGCGCTCGGCCTTGCCGTTCAACGTTTCTTCTAAAGACCATCATGACCGACACCACGCAAACCACACCCGCCGACGAAAACCGCCTGATTGCCGAGCGCCGCGAAAAGCTCGCGGCCTGGCGCGCCACCGGCAAGGCTTTCCCCAACGATTTCTCGCGCGAAAACCTGGCCGGCCGACTCGACGAACTCTACAGCGCCAAGACGCGCGAAGAACTCGAAGCCACGCCGATCGAGGTCAAGGTTGCCGGCCGCATCATGTTGAAGCGCGTCATGGGCAAGGCCAGCTTCGCCAGCATCCAGGACGTTTCCGGCCGCATCCAGGTCTTCGTCAGCAACGACGGCACTGGCGAGGAAGCGCACAAGGAATTCAAGGGCTGGGACCTGGGCGACATCGTCGGCTGCGAAGGTACGCTGTTCAAGACCAAGACCGGCGAGCTGACCGTGCACTGCACCAGCATCCGCCTGCTGACCAAGTCGCTGCGCCCGTTGCCCGAAAAGTTCCACGGCCTCACCGACGTCGAGCAGAAGTACCGCGCCCGCTATCTCGACCTGATCACCAACGAGCAGACGCGCTTCACTTTCGTTGCCCGCAGCCGGATGATCCAATCGATCCGCAATTACATGATGCATCACGGCTTCCTCGAAGTCGAAACGCCGATGATGCATCCCATTCCGGGCGGCGCCGCGGCCAAGCCCTTCACCACCCACCACAATGCGCTCGACATGGAACTGTTCCTGCGCATCGCGCCCGAGCTGTACCTGAAGCGTCTGGTGGTCGGCGGTTTCGAGAAGGTGTTCGAGGTCAACCGCAATTTCCGCAACGAAGGCCTCAGCCCGCGCCACAACCCCGAATTCACCATGATGGAGTTCTACGAGGCCTATACGGATTACCGCCGCCTGATGGACTTCACCGAGGGCCTGTTGCGCCACTCGGCGCGCGAGGCGCTGGGCACCGAAGTATTCGAGTATCAGGGCCGCACGCTCGATCTTTCCAAGCCCTTCGCCCGACTGACCATCGTCGGCGCGATTCACCAGTACCACCCCGGCTACAGCTTCGAGCAACTCAACGACATAGACTGGCTGCGGCAAAAACTCAAGGACCTCAAGGTCGACATGAAATCGCCGCACATGGCACGCGCCGGATTGGGAACACTTCAATTGGCGCTGTTCGAGGAAACCACCGAAGCCGAGCTGTGGGACCCGACCTACATCATCGACTATCCGGCCGAAGTCTCGCCGCTGGCGCGGGCGAGCAATGAAAACCCGGACATCACCGAGCGCTTCGAGCTGTTCATCGTCGGCCGCGAAATCGCCAACGGCTTCTCTGAGCTCAACGATCCCGAGGACCAGGCGGCGCGCTTCATGCAGCAGGCCAAGGCCAAGGAAGCCGGCGACGAGGAGGCCATGTACTACGACGCCGACTACATCCGGGCGCTGGAATACGGCCTGCCGCCGACCGGTGGTTGCGGCATCGGCATCGACCGCCTGGTCATGTTGCTGACCAACTCGAACTCGATCCGCGACGTGATCCTCTTCCCGCAGATGCGTCCGGAATAATGCAGGCGCCGCTGGTTCCCGCCGAACGGGCGGTAGCCGGCGATGGCACGCCGTATTCGGCCAGCTACGACGACGTCTATCACTCGGCGCACGGCGGGCTGGACCAGGCCCGTCATGTCTTCCTCGGCGGCAACGACCTGCCCGCGCGCTGGGAAACTGCCGGCAGCTTCGTCATCCTTGAAACCGGCTTTGGCCTCGGCCTGAATTTCCTGGCCGCCTGGCAGGCCTGGCGCGCATCGCCGGCAAGCGGCCGGCTGCACTTCGTCTCGATCGAAAAACATCCTTTCCGCCACGACGACCTGGCCAGCCAGCTGGCGGCTTACCCGGAACTGGCGGAACTGGCACACCAACTGCTGCGGCAGTGGCCGCCGCTCACCCCTGGCTGGCACCGTCTGCATTTCGACCATGGCCGGATCACCCTGACGCTGCTGCTGGGCGATGCGCAGGCATTGCTACCGCAGTGTGCCGCCAAGGTCGATGCGGTGTTTCTTGACGGCTTTGCGCCGTCGAAGAATCCCGACATATGGTCACCGACACTGCTCGCGACAATCACCCGGATGTGCAAGAGCCAGGCAAGCTTGGCGACCTGGAGCGTCGCGGGTGCGGTGCGCCGTGGGCTGGAACAAGGCGGCTGGCAACTGGAACGTCGCCCCGGCTTTGCCGCGAAGCGCGAAATGCTGACCGGCCGTCTGGCAAACGCCGCACCGCCAGCGCCGACTGTTGACGTGGCGACGCCCGAACGGCGCCGTGCCATCGTCATCGGTGGCGGACTGGCTGGCACTGCGATCAGCGAACGACTGGCGAACCGCGGCTGGCAGGTCCAGCTCTTCGAACGCCATGCCGCCCCGGCCCAGGAGGCCTCGGGCAACCCGGCCGGCATCCTGCTGCCGCATCTGGCCAGTGACGACGCGCTGGCAGCGCGCCTGTCGCGCGCCTGCTATCTGTATGCGCTGCGCCGCCTGGCCGAGCTTGCCGCCGTGTCCTGGTCGCCCTGCGGCGTAGTGCAGATCGCGCGCGACGCGACCCACGAAGCATTGCAGCGCGCCACGGTGGAGCAACTCAGGCTACCTCCCGACTTCGCCGCGTTTCTTGAACGAGATGCCGCCACAACCCTGCTCGGCCGCGAAGTCGCGCATGGCGGCTGGTGGTTTCCCGACGGCGGCTGGGTCAGCCCCGGCAGCCTCTGCGCCGCCTTGCTGGCAGCGGGCGGCGAGCGCGTCGAGCCGCATTTCGGGATCGAGGTCGCCGCGCTGCGGCAAACCCCCGCTGGCTGGCAGGCCCTCGACAGCGCCGGCAAGCCGCTGGCGACTGCGCCGCATGTGGTCCTGGCCAACGCCCATGCCGCCAACCGCTTGCTGAGCCAGGCGCTACCCCTGACGCCGATCCGCGGCCAGATCAGCTATCTGCCGGACCAAGCCCTGGAACGCAGCGGCCCGCCCCTGCGTCATATCGTTTGCCGTTCGGGCTACATTACGCCGCCGCAGTCCGGCACCGTCTGCGTTGGCGCCAGCTTCGACAGCGGCGATGCCGATCTGCGGATGCGCCCGACGGACCACGTCGGCAACCTGCGGCGGCTCGATGAACTGCTGCCAGGCGCCGCACAGGGAATTGATGCGGCGCGGCTCGATGGCCGTGTCGGCCTGCGCACGGCGGCCCCTGATCGGCTGCCGCTGGTCGGCACCCTGCCCGAGGTCGCCGCCCCTGCCGGCAACTCGCCGACGCTGGACAATCTGCCGCGCCTGAGCGGGCTGCACGCGCTGCTGGGCCTTTCCGCGCGCGGCATGGTCTGGGCGCCGCTGGCGGCGGAACTGCTCGCCAGCCAGCTGGAAGGCGATCCATTGCCGATGGAACGCGAGCTGGTCAGGGCGGTCGACCCGGCCCGCTTTCACCTGCGTGCCTTGCGCCGCGGCAAAACGGACTTGTAACAGATGTAACAGTTGTTTACCCGAGTCCCTCGCAAGCCCGTTCGAACGTTAATGTGCCCATACGCATCACACACAAGGAGCACATCATGGAAGCAACCCAAGCAAGTCCGGCCCGCATCGCCCTCGCGCATCCCCACCCGCTGCTGCTGGTCGCCGCGGCCTCGTTAACGGTACTCAGCCTGACCGGCGTCGGCGTCCTTGCCGGCTGGCTGCCGGGTCCTGGCGCCCCTGGCGCCGAGCCGGCCAGAGTGGCCTCGGCCGCAGTCCAGCCGTCAACCGCCGCCCCGATCTCGATCCAGCAGACCGTCACCGTCCCCCAGGAAAAGGCCAAAGCGGTGAGGTCCGCCGAGCGAGCGCCGGCCAGCGTCCGTCGGGCCGTGTCCGAGCCGACGGTTGCCAGTCGTTCCACCGTATCGCCAGCGCCGACTTATGCCAGTTCTGCTCCGCTGCAAGCCATCTGTAGCGAGTGCGGCACGGTCGCGGCCGTACGCGAAGTCGCCGAGGAGCCGAAGGGCAGCGGCGGCGGCGCGGTGGCCGGCGGCATCGTCGGCGGCTTGATCGGCAACCAGTGGGGCCGCGGCGCCACACGCGACATCGCCACGGTGCTGGGCGCGCTCGGCGGCGCTTACGCCGGCAACCACATCGAGAAATCGGTCAAGGAGAGCAAGCGCTACGACGTCGTAGTGCGCTTCGAGGACGGCAGCACGCGCACCTTCAGCAGCGAATCGGCGCCCGCCTGGCAAACCGGCGATCGCGTGATCCTTCAGAACGGCCTGCTGACGATGGGCGGCGGCAGGTCGGGCGGCAATTCGGGAGCGATCTGACCCAGCAGGCCGACCACGGGGGGATTTTCCGGGAGCAGAGGGCCCTGCATCAAACTGGCCAGGCGGCGCGTGGACTCGTGCAATTCCTCCGTCCAGGAAGGTTCTTCAGGCAGCGCGGGATGCATGGCTTGCAGCTGGTCGCTCGCATCGCGAGCTTCCCAACCGGCGGCCGCCAGCAATTTGATGGCAATCGCCTCGGCCTCGCGCACCTGCTGCGGCCGGTAGCTGGCCCGCAGCGCGCGCGAACCGGCAAACGACGCGGCGGAGGCCACCACGGTCGTGGTCACGGTCGAGGTGGCGACTGTCGTCGCCGCCGCGGTGGTCGCCGCATTGCTGGAGAAAGCAGCCGCCGCGCCCTGCGCGATATTCAGTACGGGAAGCAGGATCTGCGCCGCCACGGCGACCAGAATGCTGGTGGTGACGTTCTCGTCGTGATGTCCGCCGATGACATGGCTCATTTCGCGCGCCAGTATGAAAGCCAGCGCCGCATCGTCGAGATCGAGCCGCCGCACGCCGCGATAAATCACCACCGTGCCGCCGGCACTGGAGGCGGCCCCGGCATCGGCCTTGTCTGCGACAACGAACTCGAAGCGCGGGAAACGCAAGTGCAGATCGGGGTACAGACGATAGGCGACATCGGCCAGGCGGCGTCCGAGCGCAAGAATTCGCCGATCGAAGGCCCGGTCTGCCGCACATTCCGCCTCGCGGCATGACGGAGCATCCGACGCAGTGACCAACTGCAACTGCATGTCAAATTCCGAATAGACGGCGCTGAAGCCCTGCAAAGGTGCCGGCGGCACCAACTGCCTGCGCCCCTCGGGCGAGGTGGCGCAGGCAGTCAGAAAAAACACCAGCAACAGGGCAGGGAGGACGCGCGGCATGGACGCCACTGTCGCCCCGCGCCGGACGATTGTCAATCCGCGTCAGGCGGACAACACGGCGGCCAATCGGTCCAGCACCCGCTCGCGCCCCATGACCTCCAACACGGCGTCGATCGAAGGCGACTGCGGCAACCCGAGCAGGGCCACCCGCAAGGGTATCGCCAACTGCGGCATCTTCAGGCCCGACTCGGCAGCGGTCTGCTTGACGGCCTGGCCCAATTCGGCCGCCTGCCAGGCGCAGGCCGACAGGCGCTCGCGCAATGCGCGCAAGCCGGTGAGCGCAGCCTCGGTCAGGTGCTGGGCGCGCATCTCGGCACTCGGCTTCGGGGCGACATAAAAAGGATGTAAGGCGTCGGCGAGTTCGTTCAGGCTGCCGACACGATCCCGGTACAAGGCAACCACGGCCGCCGTATCGGGACCGCCGGCCGCCGTCACACCCTGCCCCGCCAGGCGGCGCGTCGCCTCGGCAGCCAGGCGCTGAGGATCGGCCAGCTTCAGGTAGTGTGCGTTGAGCCAGTTCAGCTTCTCGGTATTGAACTGCGCCGCGGAGGCCGTGATGTGATCCAGGTCGAACCATTGCACGAACTGCTCCATGTTGAACACTTCCGCGTCGCCATGCGACCAGCCGAGCCGCGCCAGATAGTTGAGCACCGCCTCGGGCAGATAGCCATCCTCGTCGTATTGCATCACCGACACGGCGCCATGGCGCTTCGACAGCTTCTGCCCGTCGTCGCCGAGAATCATCGACAGATGGGCATAGTTCGGCACCGGCGCGCCGAGCGCCTGCAACAGGTTGATCTGGCGCGGCGTGTTGTTTACATGGTCGTCGCCGCGGATCACATGCGTGATGCCCATGTCGCGGTCATCGACCACGACGCAGAAATTGTAGGTCGGCGTGCCGTCGGCGCGCGCAATGATGAAGTCATCGAGTTCGCCGTTGGCAAACTCGATGCGGCCCTTGACCTGGTCGTTCCAGGCCACGATGCCGTCCAGCGGATTCCTGAAGCGCACCACGGGCTGCACGCCCGACGGCGGCGTCGGCAGCATCTTGCCCTGCTCTGGCCGCCAGCGCCCGTCGTAGCGCGGCTTTTCGCCGCGCTCGCGCTGCGCCTCGCGCAGATGCTCCAATTCCTCGGACGACATGTAGCAGTGATAGGCCGTGCCCGCCACCAGCATCTGCTGGATAACCTCCTTATAGCGGTACATGCGCTGCATCTGGTAGAACGGACCTTCGTCATGCGCCAGCCCCAGCCACTGCATGCCATCGATGATCGCCTGCACCGCCTCCGGCGTCGACCGCGCCACGTCGGTATCCTCGATGCGCAGAATGAACGTGCCGCCGTGACGACGGGCATAGGCCCAGGAAAACAGTGCCGTGCGGGCACCGCCGATGTGCAGGAAACCGGTGGGGCTCGGTGCGAAGCGGGTGCGAACCGTCATGGGATTTCAGAGCTCGGAAAAATGGCGAATTCTACGCCACGCTGCGGCTTCGATTGACCGTCGCCGGCGCTTTGTGGTTAAATGCGCGCCTCTTTCGCGGGCGGTTAACTCAGCGGTAGAGTGCCACCTTCACACGGTGGAAGCCACTGGTTCGATCCCAGTACCGCCCACCATCGTGCAAGGGGATCAGGCCACAGCCTGATCCCCTTTTCATTCGGGCACCCGACATGAAAACCCTACTCGTCGTATATCACTCGATGACCGGCGGCACGGAACAGATGGTGCATGCGTTGGTGGCAGGCGCCGCCGACGACGACGGCGTGACGCCGCGCCTGCTGCACGCCTCGAAGGCCGTTGCGGCGGATGTGATCGATGCCGATGCGTACGTGTTTGCCACGCCGGAAAATCTCGCGGCGATTTCGGGGCAGATGAAGGATTTCTTCGACCGTTGCTACTACCCCGCGCTTGACCGCATCAACGGCCGGGCCTATGCCGTATTGGTCTGCGCCGGCAGCGATGGACAGAACGCGGCGCGCCAGATTGAACGCATTGCTACCGGATGGCGTCTGCGGCCGGCAGCCGCAGCCCTGATCGTTTGCACCCATGCCCAGACGCCGGAGCAGATTTTGGCGCCGAAAACCATAGCCGCGGCAGACCTCGATCGCTGCAGGGAACTGGGCGCCGCCCTGGCAACGGGACTGGTGCTGGGCGTGTTCTGAAAACACGAACCCCGGCAGGCGGCCGGGGCTCGCAGGTACAACTGGCAGACGCAGTGCCTGGCAGACGTCAGGCCGGCTGTTGATCCAGTTCGAAGACCTTGTGCAAGACCCGCACGGCCAGTTCGAGGTATTTCTCGTCGACCACCACGGAAATTTTTATCTCCGAGGTCGAGATCATCTGGATATTGATGCCTTCTTCCGCCAGGGTACGGAACATTTTGCTGGCGACGCCGGGATGCGAGCGCATGCCGACGCCGACGGCGGATACCTTGCATATCTTGTTGTCGCCCTCGATCGCGCGCGCGCCGATATGCGGCTTGATCTGATCCTCGAGCATTTTCTTGGCGCGGGCGAATTCGCTGCGATTGACCGTGAAGGAGAAGTCGGTCGTGCCGTCGTGGCCGACGTTCTGGATGATCATGTCGATGTCGATGTTGGCGTCGGCGACCGGGCCGAGAATCTGGTAGGCGATGCCTGGGCGATCAGGCACGCCCAGCACGGTCAGCTTGGCCTCGTCGCGATTGAAGGCGATGCCGGAAATGATCGGTTGTTCCATGGTGGTGTCTTCCTCGAGAGTGATGAGCGTGCCCATGGTCTCCTTGCCTTCTTCCTCGAAGCTGGAGAGCACGCGCAGCTTGACTTTGTACTTGCCGGCGAATTCGACTGAGCGGATCTGCAGCACCTTCGATCCGAGGCTGGCCATTTCCAGCATTTCCTCGAAGGTGATGCTGTCGAGCTTTCTTGCCTCGGGCACGATGCGCGGATCGGTGGTATAGACCCCGTCGACATCGGTGTAGATCTGGCATTCGTCGGCCCTCAATGCGGCCGCCAGCGCCACGGCTGAGGTATCCGAGCCACCGCGCCCGAGGGTAGTGATGTTGCCGTCGGCGTCGACTCCCTGGAAGCCGGCCACGATGATTACCGTGTCGTCGTCCAGGTCGCGACGAATATTGGCATCATCGATTTCAAGTATGCGCGCCTTGGTGAACGTGCTGTCGGTCAGCACCTTGACCTGGCTGCCGGTATAGCTCTTGGCCTTGAGGCCGAGATCCCGGATCGCCATCGCCAAAAGGGCGATCGTGACCTGCTCACCGGTGGAAATCATTACGTCGAGTTCGCGCGCATCCGGCTGCGGAGAAACATCCTTCGCCAGCGCGATCAGGCGGTTGGTCTCGCCGCTCATGGCGGACACCACCACCACCAATTGATGCCCTTGCGCTTTCCAGCGCGCGACGCGCTTCGCGACATTGCGGATGCGTTCGGGCGAACCCATCGATGTGCCGCCGTATTTCTGGACTATCAAAGCCATTGCCGTGGTTCGTCAGTTGAAGAACCGTGAATTTTACCTGATAGTCCTCGCCACCAAACCCACCGCCGGACAATAACCACTGTCACGCCCCAACAATCCAGACGTACTAATGTCGCAACAATTTTTCTTGTATGGCAGACGAATTTGTCCTATAGTCTCAAACATATTACTTCGGTAATAGTGTTTAGACGTATGTTATATCCCAATGTATTCGCTTGATGACAGTCAATTCAAGGAGTAAGTAAATGAAAGCCAACGACAAGGTTGATGCCCGCGAAATTCGCCGCAAGCTGGGTATGAATCAGCAGCAGTTCTGGTCCAAGTTGGGCGTGACGCAGAGCGGCGGTTCGCGTTACGAGAGCGGGCGCAACATGCCGCGCCCGGTTCAGCAACTGTTGCGCCTGGTGCATGTCGAGCAGATTGACATCCAGAAGATCAAGCGCGAGGACTACGAGGTCGTCGAGTATTTGCGCTCGGCCAAGTCAAGTCTGTTCAAGGAACTCAAGAAAGAAGCCAAAGCCGCACTCAAGAGCAAGAAGGACGCCTAAGCGTCTCCGTGCCCTGTATGCCGGGGCTTTGCATGCCTGAGGTGCCCCTTCGGGGGCAGGCAAATGTGCTTAGTGCACCGGCATCAGGGGCTGATACGTACCGCCAGCCCTAGCTGGCGGACACGTTCCGCCATTTCCTCCATCCATCCCGCTTCCATGCGCCCCAATCGGGGCGCTTCTTTTTGCAGCGACGGCCGCGCCAGGCTGTACATGTGCACTCCGGCCAAGGCGGGCGCCAACGGCCGGAGCAGCGCCAGGTAGGCGCGTATTTCCTGCTCTGCCGGTACCGCGCCGTCCATCCGGAACAGGCAGGTTTGCACCCAGGTCGACGCCAGCGCAGCGCAACGGGCCAGTCGTTTCGCCACGAGTTCGGGCCGGACACGGGTGCCATTGATGCGGGCCATGCCAGTTGCCGTCCCGGCATCGACTTTGAACCAGACCTCGCCTGCCGCCTCGCCGATTTGCGCAATGCCGGTCTGCACGGCCTTGCGGTCGAGCAGGCTGCCGTTGGTGATCAGACGCATGATGACCTGCCCAGCCAGATGGCGCGTGGCCAGCGCCTGCTCGACAAGCGCCACAACGTCGACGAATTCGGCGGCGCTGGTCGGCTCGCCGTTGCCCGAAAACGCCACATCGACCAAGCGGCGGGCATTCTCGGGAACGCGGGTGGCCATGAAGTCGCCCCGCTGGGCCCAATCCAGGAAATCGTCGAGTTCCCGCTCAAGCAGCGCCAGATCGATCGGCGGCGGCCCGCCGCGCTTCAGTTCGGGCACCTGGCAATAAATGCAACGCCAGTTGCAGGCATTGTTCGGGTTCAGGTTGATGCCGATAGAAACGCCACCGGCCCGACGCGAAATCACCGGATAGACATAGCGCATGCCGGCGCTGTCGCGGGAATGGTCTTCGGTCTTGAGCAGGATGCGGGACATGGCAAATCGGCGGAACGGGAATTGGCAGTGAAACCAGGAGTCGGCGCTGGCGGGACGGCGCTGCCGCGCAGCTATAATGCGCGCCAATCGATCCGCGCGCCGCCGCAACCACTTTGCCACAAACACGGCCATCCTGACCATGCGTATTACTCGCCGTCTTGAATTCGATGCGGGCCATCGAATCCCGAATCACCAGAGTCAGTGCCGCCACCTGCACGGCCACCGCTATGCGCTTGAAATCACGCTTGCCGGCGGCGTCATCGATGCGGCAGGGCAACCCGACGATGGCATGGTGATGGATTTTTCCGAGCTCAAGGCCATCGCCAAACAGCATGTGGTCGACGCCTGGGATCACGCCTTTCTGGTCTGGCGCGGCGACCGGACTGTCGCCGACTTTCTTGCCAGCCTGCCGAACCATAAGACGGTCGTGCTGGATGCCGTTCCAACCGCGGAGAATCTGGCCCGCATCGCTTTTTCCATTCTTGATCCGCTGTACCACGACAACTACGGCAACCATCTCCAGCTTGAGCGCATCCGCCTCTACGAAACGCCCAATTGCTGGGCCGACGCCACGCGCCAAGACCTCGCCTGACCCGGCGCACGCTTTGCATAACGGGAATTGCGCTTCACGCAGAGGCAACGCTCGCCGCAGCAACTTTGCTGAAAGTCGACTTTGTTCTGCCAAGCGGAACCAGTCGCCCCAATAGACTTCCTCTCGATGTTGCCGAAAACGCAACTTGCCGATTGTCTCCGGCGTATTCCAATGCTATGGTTGCCGACGAATTTGGCGCATGACCAAACAACAGAGAGGAGTATGAGCTATGCAAGGCTTGATGATGAACCGGTCGCTGATGATTTCGGGGCTCCTGCAGCACGCCGGTCAGAACCACAGCGATACTGAAATCGTATCCCGCCTGCCGGTCGGCGGAACGCATCGTTACACCTATAGCGACGCCCATCGCCGCTCACGCCAACTGGTGCGCGCACTGATCTCGCTCGGCGTCAAGGCCGAGGACCGGATTGGCACCCTGGCGTGGAATACCCACCGGCACTTCGAAATCTACTATGCCGTATCGGGCATGGCGGCAATCTGCCACACGATCAACCCGCGCCTGTTTCCCGAGCAGATCGCCTATATCGCCAACCATGCCGATGATCGCTTCATCTGCTTCGACGTCAACTTCGCCAATTTGATCGAAGCGCTGGTACCGCATTGCCCGGGGGTCAAGGGCTGGATTGCGCTGTGCGGCCGCGACGACATGCCGGCGAATGCGATTCCGAACCTGCTCTGCTATGAAGAACTGCTGGCGGCGCAAAGCGACGACTACGAGTGGCCGGAGTTCGACGAGAACACGGCGTCTTCGCTGTGCTACACCTCGGGGACCACCGGCAACCCGAAGGGCGTGCTCTACTCGCATCGCTCGACGGTGCTGCATGCCCTGGGTTCGAGCCAGCCCGACGGCCTGGGCGCCTCGGCGCGCGACTGCATCCTGCCGGTAGTGCCGATGTTCCACGTCAACGCCTGGGGCCTGCCCTATGCCTGCGCCCTGACCGGGGCCAAGCTGGTGATGCCCGGGCCGCATCTCGACGGCGCCAGCCTGTATTCGATGTTCGAGGAAGAAGGCGTCACCATGTCGGCCGGCGTGCCGACCATCTGGCTCGGCCTGCTGCATTACCTGCAGACCAACAAGCTCAAGCTGTCGACCGTCAAGCGCCTGGTGATTGGCGGCTCGGCGGCGCCGCCGGCGATGATCCGCAATTTCGACGAGCAGTTCGGCATTACCGTCCTGCATGCCTGGGGCATGACTGAAATGAGCCCGCTGGGCACGGTCAACACATACAAGCAGAAGCATCTCGCACTATCGGCGGAACAACGCGACCGCATCCGCCTCAAACAGGGCCGCAGCATCTTCGGTGTCGAACTGAAGATCATCGACGGCAACGGCAACGCGCTGCCGCACGATGGCAAGGCGTTCGGCGACCTGCTGGTGCGCGGACCGTGGATCACCAGCGGCTACTTCAAGGGCGAAGGCGGCGACGCCCTGCGCGACGGCTGGTTTCCCACCGGCGATGTGGCCACCATCGATCCGGATGGCTACATGCAGATCACCGACCGCTCCAAGGATGTGATCAAGTCGGGCGGCGAATGGATTTCCTCGATCGATCTCGAAAACATTGCCGTCGCCCACCCGGCCGTCACCGAGGCCGCCGTCATCGGCGCAGCCCATCCGAAATGGGACGAGCGTCCATTGCTGGTCGTGGTCAAGAAGACCGGACAGGAAGTCAGCCGCGACGAGCTGATCGCCTTCTATGAAGGCAAGGTGGCCAAGTGGTGGATCCCCGACGATGTGATCTTTGTCGATGACCTGCCACATACTGCTACCGGCAAGCTTTCCAAGTTGCAGCTGCGCGAGCGCCTGCGTGATTACCGTTTCCCTGGAGCATGAATTGACTACACCCTCGACTACCCCGATCACCCTCTGCGGTTTTTCCATCAGCAACTATTACAACAAGGTCAAACTCTCGCTGTTGGAGAAAAACATTCCGTTCGCCGAAGCGCTTGTCTTCACCTCACAAAGCGAGGAAATGCTGGCGGAGTCGCCGATGGGCAAGGTGCCCTTTCTGCGCACCCCTAGGGGCGTACTGACCGAGTCCCAGGTGCTCACCGAGTTCATCGAGGACAGCTGGCCCGAACCCGCGCTCTATCCGCGCGACAGCTTCGAGCGCGCCAAGTGCCGCGAGCTGATCGAACATATCGAACTGCATCTCGAATTGCCCGCGCGCCGTCTGTATGCGGAAGCATTCTTTGGCGGCTCGGTATCCGAGGAAACCAAGAAGGAAGTCGCGATCCTGCTCGAAAAAGGCCTCAAGAGCCTGGCCCGCCTGGCGCGCTTTGCACCTTTCATTGGCGGCGACAGCTTCACCCACGCCGATTGCGCGGCCTGGGTGCATCTGCCCCTCGTCAGCCAATGCACGCGCAAGATCTACGGACGCGATTTCCTCGAGGACGCCCTGCCCCAGGCCAAGGCCTATCTCAAGATGGTCGGCGAGCGGCCACACGCACAGAAAGTCAATGCCGACCGCAAGGCGGGCATGGAAGCTTTTATGTCGCGGTCGAAGAAATGAGCGCGGCAGTCCGTATCGAGCTTGCCGATGGCGTGTTTCATCTGCAGATGACGCGTCCGGAAAAGAAGAACGCCCTCACCGGAGACATGTACCAGACTATGGCGGATGCACTGGCCCGCGCCGACGCCGATCCTGGGGTGCGCGTCATACTGATTTCCGGCGCCGGCGGCAATTTCACTGCTGGAAACGATCTGGCCGATTTTCTGGAAAGACCGCCGATGGACGAAAGCGCGCCGGTATTTCGCTTCATTGCCGGCTTCGCCAACCTGCAAAAACCGTTTGTCGCTGCTGTAGAGGGCGTTGCAATCGGTGTCGGCACCACGATGCTGCTGCACTGCGACCTGGTCTATGCCGCTAGCTCAGCGCGTTTCGCCTTGCCCTTCGCCAATCTCGGCCTGACTCCCGAAGCCGCATCGAGCCTGTTGTTGCCCCTGCGGACCGGGCATGCTCGAGCTGCGGAAATGTTGATGCTGGGCGAAGTCTTCTCCGCGCAGCTTGCACTGGAAGTCGGCATCGTCAACGCGGTGCTGCCCGACGCCCAAGTGCTGGATCATGCGCTCGAGCGCTGCCGCAAATTGACCTCGCAGCCAGCGGCATCGCTGCGCCTCACCAAACAGCTGATGAAGCGTGCCCAGCAAGCCTTGATCCGCGAAACCATGAATATCGAGGCGGACGTGTTCAAGCAACGCCTGGTATCGCCCGAAGCCAAGGAAGCTTTCGCGGCCTTCTTTGAGAAGCGCAAACCGGATTTCTCGAAATTCAGCTAGGCGTGGCAAAAGGGAAATGGCCGCGGTGCTAAAATCCGCGACCCGATGGAAGCGTGGCAGAGTGGTCGATTGCACCGGTCTTGAAAACCGGCAACGTCGCAAGGCGTTCGTGAGTTCGAATCTCACCGCTTCCGCCAGAGACCGTTTCAGCCGCTACTTAAGCATCCATTGGTCGCCACACTGCCGGCATCGGGCCCGCAACCAGATCCCCCCACCGTGATCTTCCAACGCCGGATCGCCGCCATCCGGTAGCGGCGACGGACCGGACGACTCGATCCTGAATTTTGCATAGGCCTTGCAGCCGGGACAAGTGGCCTGTTCGCCGAGCCGCTCCGCGATCGTCAGCATCAGGTGATAACGCTTCCAGCTGTACAAGATGACGGCCAAGCCGCTCAGCAGCAAGAGCGCGCCTTCCAGGCGCATAGCGCCTCCTGTGCCAGCCACTTCGATCCCGCTGACCAGAACGATGACGCCCAAAAACCAACTCACCAACCAGGCATGGCATTCGATCAGCTGCCGCTCGTACCAGCGCCGAAAGCCATCTGTCCGAATCCGATCGAGCGAAGCCACCATGCCTCCCGCCTGCCACTTAAGACCAGCTTAGACTCCCCGCGCCACTCAGGCAATCGAATTTCGGCAGCCATGTTTCGCGGCTATAATCTGCCGCGCCTGCATCAACCCGCAGCCGTCAGGAACTCGACGAGGCGCCGGGAGTCCAATTTGCCGGATTCATCTCACAGGAGGGCTTGAAAGACCATGGAAAACATCCATACCTACCCGCAGACCGCCACTCAGGATATCGCTCAGCGCCAGCATCGCGTCCTGCGCAACACTTACGCGCTGCTCGCCTTGTCTATGGCGCCTACCGTCGCCGGCGCCCTGATCGGCGTGCAATTGAAATTTGCCTTCTTCGCCGGTAGTCCGTTTCTCGCCTTCATGCTGTTCCTCGGCGTAGCCTGGGGCTTCATGTGGGGTATCGAGCGCACCAAGAACAGCGGCATGGGCGTGGCCCTGCTGCTCGGCTTTACCTTCTTCATGGGTTTGATGTTGTCGCGCATCTTGCAGGTGGCGCTTGGATTTTCCAACGGCGGGACCCTGATCGCGATGGCGGCCGGCGGTACCGGCGCGATCTTCTTCTCGCTGGCCGGAGTCGCTTCTACCACCAAAAGGGACTTCTCCAATATCGGGAAATTCCTGTTTGCCGGCGTGATCCTGTTGCTGGTGGCCATCGTAGCGAACATCTTCTTCCAGATTCCCGCCTTGGCACTGGCGATATCGGCGATCGCCGTCGTGTTGTTCTCCGCCTACATCCTCTACGACATCAACCGCATCGTGCATGGCGGCGAGGACAACTACATCACGGCCACGCTGGCGGTATATCTGGACATCTATAACGTCTTCGTCAGCCTGTTGCAGTTGCTGATGGCCTTTACCGGCGACCGCGACTAAGCGAACAGTCGGCGCTGGCAATACGGCGCGATGAATGAAAAAACGGCGACTCCGGTCGCCGTTTTTTCATTCAGGTCTCCAGCCTCCGGCCGGGGAAGGTACCCACCCGAATCAACGCCTGCTCATTTCTTCTCAAACAGGGCAATCGATTCGAGATGAGAGGTATGTGGGAACATGTTGGCGATGCCGGCCCCGCACAAGCGGTAGTCCTTCTCATGCACCAGCACAGCGGCATCGCGCGCCAGCGTTGCCGGGCTGCATGAAACGTACACGATGCGGCGCGGACCGCCCTCGGCCGGCAAGGCCTTGACCAACGCTATCGCCCCTTCGCGCGGCGGGTCGATCAGCAGCTTGTCGAACGCTCCCATCGCGGCGAAGCTCTCCGCGCTTGCATCGAACAGGTTGGCGACGACGAATTCGCAAAGCGCCCCCAGGCCGTTGCGTTTCGCGTTTTGCTGCGCGCGTCCGACCAAGGCGGCGCTGCCTTCGACGCCGAGGACGCGCGCGCCCAAGCGCGCGATGGGCAGGGTGAAATTGCCGAGGCCGCAAAACAGGTCGGCAATCCGTTCGCCGGCCTGTGGTTGCAGCAAGGCCATGGCGCGACGCACCAGCATGCGGTTGACGCCATTATTGACCTGGGTGAATTCGGTCGGATGAAATTGCAATTCGAGGCCGAAGTCCGGCAACTCGTAACTCAGCATCTGCGCATCGACCGGATGAAACAGGGCCACAGTGTCCAGCCCCTTGGGCTGCAGATACCAGATGATTCCATGGCTGTCGGCGAAGTGCCGCAGACGATCCAGATCGTCCGCCGTCAGCGGCTCCAGGTGACGCAACAGCAGCACCGTCCGCATCCCGCCCACTGCCACCTCGATTTGCGGCATGCGGTCGGGCTGCGACATGCCCTCGACCAGGAGCTTGAGTTTCGGTATCAGCGCCGACACATGGGGCGGCAGCACGGCACACGAATCCATCAACGCGACATAGCTGCTGTGCTTTTCGCGAAAACCGATCAAGGCGCCGCCCTTGCTCGCAACGTAGCGCACCGACAATCGGGCACGCAGTCGATAACCCCAGCCGGTACCAGCGATGGGCGGGAAGATTTGTTTGGGCTTGAGGCGGGCAATATGCCACAGCGCATCCTCCAGTACCCGCTGCTTGGCAGCTGTCTGACCGGCGGGATTCAGGTGCTGCATCGAGCAGCCGCCACACGTACCGAAATGCGGACACGGCGGCGCAATGCGCTGACTGGAGGCGCGCAGCACGCGCTCGACACGGGCTTTTTCGTAACTCGGCTTGCGACGATAGCTGGCGTATTCGACCACCTCGCCGGGCAGGGAACCTTCGATGAAGATCGCCTTGCCGTCGACGTGGGCAACGCCACGTCCTTCGTGGTCCAGGGATTCGATATGTGCAAGCGGCATGGCCGGCGTCGGTGTCCGTTCGGAAAAGGGGGCTGATTATAATCGGCCCGCAAAGAGCCGAGTCTCGCAGCCCGAAAGGCAAGCGGCCGGTTCCCTTCCTGGCATTTCCCGAGCGACGTCAATCATGAGTCCTGCCTACGCGCTGCTTACCAGCGAAGCCGCTTATCGACAGGCCCTTGATCAGGTTCTGGGCCAGGCGAAACATGAGATTCTGGTTTTCGATCGCGACCTTCGTACCTTACAGCTCGACGAAAAAACGCGGCTCGCAGCGCTTGCCGATCTTCTGCAAGCCGATGACTCCCGCAGAATCCGCATGGTGCTGCACGATCTCGTGCCCTTGGAATGCCATGCGCCACGCCTGATGCAGCTTTTTGCGCGTTTTTCGCACAACGTGAGCGTGCGCCAATGTCCCGGCAGCCTGCGTCACCTTGCGGATACGCACGTACTCATCGACCAACGCCATGGTGTTCGCCGCTTCCACGTCGACCAGCCGCGCAGCGCGCTGATTCTCGACGATCCAACCTACATCGAGCCCTGGTGGCGACGTTTCGAGGAACTATGGGAAGCATCCCTCCCCAATTCGCTGCTGAGCAAGCCGGGACTTTAAGAGTACATCCCTCTGTCCGCGGGCTTGTTCTACCCACCACAGACTGTATTTGGCATGATAGAATTTTCGGTTGATCGAAATGAAATCGTTCCGATCAACCAATTGGCCATGTAACTCCATAACGTTAAGGATTTAATACAAATGAAACAATCTCTCCTCGTAGCTGCCATCCTCGCCCTGGCTGTCTCCGCTTGTGGCAAGACCGAAGCCCCCGCTGCCCCCGCTCCCGCTCCTGCTCCTGCCGTGGCTCCTGCTCCCGCCCCGGCCGCTGCTCCCGCTGCCGAAGCTCCGAAGGCTGCTGATGCTGCCGCTCCTGCTGCTGGCGCCGCCCCGGCTGCTGCTGGTGCTGCTCCTGCCGCTGCACCGGCCGCTGCTGCACCGGCCGCTGCTGCCCCGGCTGCTGCTCCCGCTGCTGCTCCCGCTGCTCCGGCGAAGAAGTAATTCTTCAGCCGCCTTCGGGCAAAAAAGCCAGCCTTCGGGCTGGCTTTTTTTACGTCGGTATTGCCACCGTCGGACTCAGCAATCGCGCCAGTCAAATCCGTCGTCCTGGGTCGCGATGCCGATCCAATTCCGCTCGCATCCCAGAACCGCCGACAACGCCCGCTGCGCAAGCACGGCAGAGTTGTTCTCCTCCGAGAGATGGGCAGCCACGACATGGCGCAGATGCGCGCGCTCTATCCGGGACAACAGCGAGGCAGCGGCTGAGTTGTCCAGATGCCCCCAGAGACCGCCTATCCTGCGTTTCAGCGCGGGTGGATAGTTTCCTTGCGCCAGCATCCGGGCATCGTGGTTACATTCCAGCACCAGGGCATCGCAAGCACCCAGCATGGCCACCATATGCGGTGTGACATGGCCGGCGTCGGTCAGCACACCAAGTCTTCTGGCGCCATCGGTGAGCACGAATTGCACCGGCTCGCGGGCATCATGCGGAACCGGAAAGGGATGCGCACGAATGTCACCCACTGAAAACGGCCGGTGGCTGTCAATTAGCGTGGTGTTTACGCCGACACCATCTTCTCGGCACGCGGCCAGCGTGCCGTGCGTAAGCAGGACGGTCCAGCCAAAGCGCCGCGCACAGGCGAATGCGCCGCCGATGTGATCGGAGTGTTCATGGGTAACCAGTACCGCATCGACGTCGGCAGCAATTACGCCGAGTCTTTCCAGTCTGCGCAACATTTCGCGCGGACCGAATCCGGCATCGATCAGCACGCTGGTATTTCCGGCTTCAACCAGCAAGGCGTTGCCCCGGCTCCCGCTGCCGAGCGACGCAAAACGCATTTGAGCCTGCCTCGCCGCTGATTACTTCAACTGATCGTGCAACAGCCCGAGGATGCGCTTTGACACGTCCGACCGATCAACGCCCCCTTCACGGGTCAGTACCTGAACAGTGGTGGATTCACCCACGGTCTTCAAGTGAATGCGGTACTGCGCCTGAGTCGGCTTGTCCCCGGCCCCACCTTTCCAGAACATCAGCTTGGACAGCATGCCTTTGTCTTCATCCTTCTTCTTGCCGTCGAGTTCGGGGTCGACATAGCGCACGAAATACATGCCCTGCGAACGGTCACGATCTTCCACCGTGAAGCCGACGCGATCAAGCGCCAGTCCAACGCGACGCCAGGCTCTGTCGAAGGCCTCTTCAAGCAGCAAAGCGCCGGCACCATCCGTCGCGCGGGAAAGCTTGGCACGCTCCTGTCGTTGCTCCGCGGCGACCATCGTCCTGGCACGGGATTCCTCGACGCCCAGACGCACCATCAAGCGCCGCAGCATCTCCGCTTCCAGTTCGGGATCTGCGGGACGAGGTTGCCACTTGGTTTCGCTCTTGCCTTCGTTGACAAATATCTCGTACATGCCGCGATGGCTTATATATATCTCGACAGTGCCCGGTTCAGCACCCTTTTCCAGACGGGTCCGGAACTTGTCGCGTTCTGCCGTCGAATAGAGGCTGTCGAAGACTTTGCCGATAGAGCCGCGAATGATGTCCTGGGGAATCTTTGCGCGGTTTTCGGCCCAGTCGGTTTCCATCACGCCGGCTTCAGGCACTTCCACATTGACGAGAAAACCCAGTTCCTGCCAGAACTCCTTGACACTGGGCCAGAGCTTGTCAGGAGAACCGCCGACCACCAGCCAGCGCTGCGTGCCTGAGCGCTCGATGCGCATCTTGTCGACCTGCGGCAACAGATCCTGTGCCGTTGTGGTACGGGCCTGGCCCGAACGTTCGCTCGAATAGGCCGAGTAGGTGGCGGAACCCTTGCTGGCGGATACGTCAGGAACCGCATAGCGCTCATCGCGACTTTGCTGCGTCAGGTCGGGAGGAATCTCGAGCGGCGGCAGTTTCCCGGCGGATTTATATTCGATCTTCTTGGATTCCGGGAGGATGTTGCCACTGCAGCCGGCGAGCAAGCCGATCAGCAGCACAGACGCAAACCACGACAGCAGCGAGAATGAACGATTCATCAAGTATCAGCTTCCTGGTCAGAGAGTGATGCCGGCTTCGCGCATGGCAACGCGCAGGCGCTCATGGAACTCCGGGGATAAAGTTGTCATCGGCAAGCGGATGCCGCCGCCGATCAGGCCCATCTGCTGAGCGGCCCATTTCACCGGAATCGGGTTGGCTTCGTGAAACAGGTTTCGATGCAAGCCCAGCAAGCGGAAATTTGTCTCGCGTGCCGCGGCCAAATCGCCGGCAATGGCGGCGGCGCACATCTGATGCATCAGACGCGGCGCGACATTCGCCGTGACGGAAATGGAGCCCTTGCCGCCCAGCAGCATCAAGGCGATCGCCGTAGCATCGTCACCGCTGTACACGCTGAATCCGGCCGGCGCGCGCTTCAACAGATCGGATCCGCGCTCGATATTGGCGGTGGCATCCTTGATGCCGACAATCCCCGGCACTTGCGCCAGACGCAGCGTCGTGTCGGTGGCAAGATCGGCCACCGTGCGCCCCGGCACGTTGTACACGATCATCGGCAGATCGACCGCCTCGGCAATCGTCTTGAAATGCCGGAAAAGCCCTTCCTGCGTCGGCTTGTTGTAATAGGGCACGACCGAAAGATGGGCGTCGGCGCCAGCCTGTCGGGCAAACTGCGCAAGTTCGATGGCCTCCGCGGTGGAGTTGGCCCCGGTGCCGGCAATCACGGGAATGCGCCCCGCGACATGCTTCACCGTCGTCTCGATCAGCGCGCAGTGCTCGTCGTAATCCACCGTCGGCGATTCGCCGGTGGTACCTACGATGACCACGCCGTCGGAACCCTCAGTGATATGCCAATCGAGCAGGCGCCGCAACGCCGGCAGGTCGAGCGCGCCGTCATCCTGCATCGGCGTGAGTATGGCGGGAATGGAACCCTGTATGGTCTTCATGAGCGTTTCCAAAACCGGAGGCCGCAACCGGCAACCGGATAAGAGCGAAAAAGTTTAATTCTAACTGATGGCCATCCTGCGGCGCACCCTGCAAAACCAGCTTACAAATCGGCCAGTACCTTGATGTGGGTGGCAACGCTGCGGGCCAGCGCGGAGAGCGCGTAGCCACCCTCCAGAAGGGACACGATGCGCCCTTGGGCGAACTCGCGGGCCACCTGTTTGATCTGGTCGGTAACCCAGGCGTAGTCGGACTCCACCAAACCCAGCGAAGCCATGTCGTCTTCGTAGTGAGCGTCAAATCCAGCCGAGATGAAAATCATTTCCGGCTCGAACGCTCGCAGGCGGGGTAGCCAGATGTCGTAGACCACCTGCCGGAACTCGTCGCCGCGGGTGCCCGCGGGCATGGGCACATTGCACATATTGGCCGCTGGATTTTCGGTTCCGCAATAGGGGTAGAACGGGTGCTGAAAAATACCGGTCATCAGGATGCGCGGATCGCCCGCAAAAATCTCCTCAGTTCCATTGCCGTGATGCACATCGAAATCGACGATCGCCACGCGGGAAAGCCCCCACGCGTCCAGTGCATGCCGCGCCGCCACCGCGATATTGTTGAAGAAGCAGAAGCCCATCGCCTTCGCCCGCTCGGCGTGATGACCTGGCGGACGAATGGCGCAGAACGCGTTCTGCACTTCGCCGCGCATCACCAGATCTGTGGCGAAACAGCCCGCACCGGCTGAACGCAAGGCCGCCTGCAGCGTCCCCGGCGACATTGCCGTATCGGGATCGAGGTGCACGATTCCGTGCGCAGGACTGCTGCCATGCAGGTGGTCGATGTAGTCGCGCGGATGCACTCGCAGCAGCTGTTCCACTTCTGCCAGCGGCGCATCGTGAAACTGGAGGTAGACATCAAGCCCGGAGGCGATCAGACGATCATTGATGGCCCCAAGCCGCTCCGGACATTCCGGATGGTGGGCGCCCATGTCGTGCTGCCAACAGTCGCGATGGGTAATGAAGGCGGTAGTTGTCATGAAGGGTGTCTTGCCGATGACTTACAATGCTGCACAAAGGCATATTATCCATCAAAGCCCGCGTAAAACCCCGCCCCCATGCGACTCCCAGAACTTGAAGCCATCCTGGCCGACATCAACCGCATCATTCTTGGCAAGGAACGTCCGATCCGCCTCGCGCTTGCTTGCCTATTGGCGCGCGGGCACCTGCTCATCGAGGATCTCCCCGGCGTGGGAAAGACCACGCTGGCCCATGTGCTGGCCCGTGTACTGGGGTTGGATTTTCAGCGTATCCAGTTCACCAGCGACATGCTGCCTGCGGACATTCTTGGCATCTCGATCTTCGACCGAAGCACCGGTGGCTTTCATTTTCATCCGGGACCGGTGTTCACCCAGGTCGTGCTGGCCGACGAAATCAATCGCGCCACGCCCAAGGCGCAAAGCGCGCTGCTCGAAGCAATGGAGGAGCGGCAGGTAACGACAGAAGGGGAAACCAGGACCTTGCCCGAGCCTTTTTTCGTTATCGCCACGCAGAACCCGACACACCAGATCGGCACCTTTCCCCTCCCCGAATCCCAGCTTGACCGTTTCCTGCTGAAAATCGAACTCGGTTACCCAGATCCGAAAGCCGAACGCGAACTGCTTGCCGGCGAAGACCGGCATCGGATGGTCGCCAACCTGGGCTCCAGAATCACCTCCCAACACTTGATCGAACTGCAAGAGAAGGCGCGCGCGGTACATGCCTCGCCCGCCTTGATCGACTATGTGCAGGCACTGGCGGCGCACACGCGGACAGCGCCGCGCTGGCAGGCCGGCCTGTCACCGCGTGCCTGTCTGGCGTTGCTGGCCGTTGCGCGCGCCTGGGCTCTGCTCGATGGACGCGACCATGTCTTGCCGGAAGACGTGCAGACCGTGCTGCCCGGCGTTATCGCCCACCGCCTGAGGCCAACCGACGACACCGCGCGCACCGATACCGAGGCGGTTGCCGCCGCCCTGATCGAGGCAGTCGCACTGCCCTGAGCATGGTGGCCGCCCTGCGCAACCGGCTGCGCGAAGCATTTGTCCGCTGGGCGCTGCGTGTGCGATTGCCAGAACCGGCACCGATCGTCCTCACCCAGCGCCGCGTCTATGTCCTGCCCACCAGGGCTGGACTGGCCTATGCCGCGGCGCTCGGCGTTATCCTGCTCGGCGCGATGAACTACAACCTGAGCTTGGGACACGCGCTGGTCTTCCTGCTGGGAGGCTTGGGCATCGTCGCTATTCTTCACACCTTCCGCAATCTCGCCCTCGTCGCGATTCGTCCCGGTCGCTGCGAGCCGGTATTCTCCGGCAGCCTGGCCCGATTCGATCTGGTACTGGACAACCAGCGCCCCGACGCACGCACCAGCCTTCGCCTGTTCACCGGCGACGAAGCACCGCTCGAAATCGATATCGCCCCGCACGCAAGCACCGTAACAAGCGTGAAGGTTCTCGCAAAAAAGCGCGGCTGGCTGCCCATGCCGCGTCTCACCATCGAGACCACCTGGCCGCTGGGTCTCGTCCGTGCCTGGAGCTATGCGGTTCCTGACCTGAATTGCCTGGTCTATCCAGCGCCGGCAGCCAAGGCGCCGCCTCTGCCATGGAGTGGCGAATCGGCACGGGGATCGGCCAGGGACGGCCGTGGTGCCGACGACTTTTCCGGATTGCGCAGCCATCAAGTGGCAGATCCGCCACGCCATATCGCATGGAAGGCAGTGGCCCGCCAGGACGGCCCGCTGCTGACCAAGCTGTTCTCCGGAGCGGCGGCACAACAGCTGTGGCTGGACTGGGGTGCGCTATCGGATGCCATCGACGCTGAACAGCGCTTGTCGATTCTTGCCCGCTGGATGATCGATGCCGACGCGGCGGGGCTTGCCTGGGGATTGCGACTCCCTGCCGTTCAATTGGCTCCTGACAACGGACCGGCACAACTCAGCGCCGGCCTGCGCGCACTGGCCTTGCACAACCATGGCGCGCAGTAACCGCCCCGTCAGCCGCCGCCAAGCCTGGTGGCTGCTGACTACCGCGCTGACAACCTGCTTGCCGCTGGCGCCGCAACTGCCGCCGTGGTTATCGCTTGCCGCGGGCGCCGCATTCATCTGGCGTGCGGCGCTGACATGGCGGCAGTGGCATTTGCCGCCGCGCTGGCTGTTGATCCTGCTGGTCATGGCCGGCACGGTGGGCGTCTTCCTCCAATACCGAACCATACTCGGCCGCACGCCGGGAGTAGCACTGCTGGTGGTGTTTCTTGCGCTCAAGCTGCTTGAACTGCGCGCTGCCCGCGACGCGGTGGCGACGGCCCTCCTGTGTTACTTCCTGGTGCTCGGCCAGTTCCTGTTTACCCAGACAATCCCCACTGCGCTACTGGCCTGCCTGACCGTGCTGATCACCACCGCGACATTGCTGGCGGCCAGCGACGACCGCCCGCAACCGCAGCAGCAGTTGCGCCGCGCCGCGCTGATGCTGGCGCAGGCGCTGCCGTTCATGCTGCTGCTGTTCGTCCTGTTTCCTCGTGTGCAAGGCCCGCTTTGGGGCATACCGCAGGATCGCTTTTCGGCCGTCTCGGGTTTGTCCGACACAATGTCGCCCGGCTCGATTGCGCAACTCTCGCAGTCCGACGCAATCGCCTTCCGGGTCAAGTTCAAGGACGCCGTCCCGCCACAATCCCAACTCTACTGGCGCGGTCCGGTGATGCCGTCGTTCGATGGCCGCAGCTGGCGGGTAGCGCAAACTCAAGGCGCCTATGCCGAGGTTCCCTACCCCGAAATCGGCTCCCCGGTGGATTACCAGGTGACGCTGGAGCCACACGGGAAATTCTGGCTGTTCGCGCTGGAACTGCCCGGCACGCTGCCGCCGGAGAGCGCGCTGACCTTCGACTATCAGCCCATTGCACGCCAGGCCGTGCGTACTCGCACGCGCTACACGCAGCGGGCCTGGCCCGAGGCGATGGCCGGTGCCAATGAAGCGCCCGGCATCCTGCGCCAAGCCTTGGCCCTGCCTACGGACGGCAATCCGCGCATGCGCGCCATCAGCACGGCGTGGCGCACGCAACACGCTGGTAACGGCGAAGCGATTCTCACTGCCGCCCAGGACTTCTTCAGCCGGCAGTTGCTGATTTACACGCTGAACCCGCCCCTGCTGGGGGCCGACATGGTCGATGAGTTTCTGTTCGATTCCAAGCGCGGCTTCTGCGAACACTTCGCGGCTGCGTTTGTCTTCAGCTTGCGTGCCGCCGGCGTGCCGGCACGAGTTGTGGCTGGATATCAGGGCGGCGAAATCAATCCGGTAGACGGCTATCTGGTCGTGCGCCAGTACGATGCCCACGCCTGGGCGGAAGCCTGGATCGCCGGGCGCGGCTGGATACGCATCGATCCGACGGCGATCTCTGCACCGAGCCGGATCAACAGCAATTTTGCCACCGCGGCACCGGCCGGCGCAGGGCTGCCTTTTCTGGCGCGCAGCGATCTCGCCTGGCTCAGGGAATTGCGTCATCGTCTGGACGCGGTCACCAATGGCTGGAATCAGTGGGTCCTCGGCTACAACCCACAGCGCCAGCGCGACCTGCTCTCCAGTCTCGGCTTGAACGAACCGGACTGGCGCAGCATGACCGCAGTTCTATCCGTGCTCTGCGGCGGCGTCATGCTGGGACTGACCGGCTGGATTTTGCGCAATCGCCTGCGTGTCGATCCGGCCCTGGCCGCCTGGCGGCGATTCACAGCCCGGCTGGCCAGGCACGGTGCCGCGTGGCGCGCCTGGGAGGGGCCGCTGGCGTTTGCCGAACGCGCCGCGCGACTAACCCCGACTCATGCCAAAAGCATTCACGAAATCGCCGCGCTGTATGCCCGCCTGCGCTACGAAGCTGCCCCGCAGGCAAACGATCTTGCGCAACTCAAGGCCAAAGTCGCCGCATTCAAGCCATGAGGCGTTTGCTCATCCCGCTGTTGCTCGCCCTTGTCACTACCGGGCCACTTGCCAGGAACAAGATCCCGGTCGTGGCTGACGCCAAGCATGTCGGTGCCAAGCACCTTACCCACAACTACGCCCAGCGCAGCGAGGTACAAGCCTTCATCGAGGAAATGCACGCCAAGCACGGTTTCGATGCCGCGGCACTAACCGCCATGTTCCGCCAGACCAAGCCGGTCGCCGCCGTGATCAAGGCCATCATGCCGCCCAAGGATCCGGGAGTGCGCTCCTGGCAAAGCTATCGAGGACGCTTCATCGAAGCCAGGCGGATTGCGGCGGGACGTCGCTTCATGCAGACCTACGCGGCCGAACTCGCCGCCGCCGAAACCCGCTATGGGGTGCCGGCCGACATCATTGCCGCGATCATTGGCGTCGAGACCATCTACGGCAAACAGATGGGGCGTTTCGAAACCTTTGCAGCGCTGACGACGCTGGCCTTCGACTATCCGCCGCGTGCGGAACTGTTTCGCAGGGAATTGGAGGAATTGCTGCTGCTGGCCCACGAGGAAAACCGCAGTCCCTTGGCCTACACCGGTTCCTACGCCGGCGCCCTGGGCTTGCCGCAGTTCCTGCCATCGTCACGCCGACGTTTCGCCATCGACTTCGACGGCGACGGCCGCATCGATCTGGCACGCAGCGCCGCCGATGCAATCGGCAGCGTTGCCAACTTCATGGCCGAACACGGCTGGGACAGGGATGCGCCAATCGCCGTCGCTGTCGCCGTTGCCGGCGACGGCGTGCAGGCGTTGATCGACGAAGGGATCTCGCCGCAACGCACGCCATGGCAAATGCAGGCCGTCAATGTCAGCCTGACAAGAGTCGGCGCTGGCGACACGGCGATTGCCGACCGACCGGCAGCCCTGATCGACCTGATCAGCCCCGACGCCGCCACCGAGTATCGCCTCGGTTTTCACAATTTTTATGTGATTACGCGCTACAACCGCAGCAGCTTCTACGCAGCCGCAGTCATGGACCTGGCCGCCGCGCTGCGCGCATCAGAGTAGCGCGTCCGGCGTCAGTCCGTCGCGTGCGATGCGTTTCCTCAGCTTGGACAGGGCTTCCATCTGGATCTGGCGCACGCGTTCCCGGGTCAGACCCAGATCGATGGCGATATCTTCCAGCGTCGTGGCGTCATGACCGCCAAGGCCGTAGCGACGCTCGACGACCAGGCGCTGGCGCTCGGTGAGTTGCATCACCCAATCGGCAACCAGCGTCTCGGCCTCGTGCTGGGCAAGGTGGGTGGCGGGATCTTCGGCCGATTCATCGGCAATGGAATCGGACATCGACAGGTCGGGGTCAATGTCGAGCGGTGAATCGAGCGAGGCGGAGCGCTCGTTGAGCACCAGCAATTGGCGGACTTCCTCCACCGGACGATCGAGCAGGCGCGCCACATCTTCCAGCATGGCGCTCGGTGTGTCATTTTGCGCGCCACGCTCGCGGTCGAGCTGGCGCATCGCGCGCAGCACGATATTGAGTTCCTTGATCACATAAATCGGCAGCCGCACGGTGCGCGACTGATTCATGATCGCGCGTTCGACATTCTGGCGCACCCACCACGTGGCATAGGTCGAAAAACGAAAGCCGCGTTCCGGATCGAATTTTTCGAGGGCATGGATCAAGCCCAGATTGCCTTCCTCGATCAAGTCGTCGAGCGGCAGGCCGCGATGCTGATAGTGCCGCGCGATACTGACCACCAGTCGCAGATTGGCCTCGATCATGTGCTGCCGCGAGACGAAGTCGCCGTCGCGGGCGGCGCGCGCCAGCCTGATTTCCTCCGCGCCGGTCAGGAGCGGAGTGGCACCGATCTCGTGCAGGTAGACTTGGGTGATGTCCTCGATGAAGCCGGACTCGTATGCGTCCGGAACATTCTCGGCGTCTTCGCGTTCCGGAAGGAGAGCGTCGTCCCCCATGGCTCTCAGCGGACAGGAAGAAACTTCTGCGGATCGGCGGGCTTGCCTTGATGCCGGATCTCGAAATGCAGACGCGGGCTGTCGATGTCGGTGCTGCCGATCTCGGCGATCTTCTGGCCCTTGGCTACGGTCTGCTTTTCCTTGACCAATATCTTGCTGTTGTGGGCGTACACGGACAGATACGTGGCGTTATGACGCAGCACCACCAGATTGCCATAACCGCGCAAACCGGCACCGGCATAGGAAACGACTCCGCCTGACGCCGCCAGCACCGGATCGCCTGCCTTGCCGGCGATATCGATTCCCTTGCCACCTCCCTCGCTGAAAAGGGCGATCAGTTTCCCGTTGGCGGGCCACATCCATTCCACGTCGTCGCCAGCCACGACCGCTTTCTCGGTAGGCTTCGGCGGTTCCACCGGCCGCGGCTCGGGTTTGGCCTCTACCGGTTTTTCCGCCGTCTCCGCTTGGCGCGCCTTGGCCAATGCCTCGTCGGAATAAGCCACCTTGCCGCCTTTCGGTTCGCTCTTGAGGGTTTCCGTATTGGCACTGGTCGGCGCCGCCGCCGGCTTGATTTCAACCGGCGCGCTGGATGTCACCGGTTTCGCCACGGCGACCGGCGCGCCGCTCTCGGACGGCGTGACGCGCAACTGCTGGCCGATCTTGATCAGGTTGGGGTTGTCGAGATTGTTCCAGGCGGCTACATCCTTGTAGTCCTGACCGTTATCGAGCGCGATGCTGTACAGCGTATCGCCCTTCTTTACAGTGTAATAGCCGACGCGGACATCCGCCGCCCCCGTCGCTGCCTGCGCCGCCGGCTTCGCGGTGGCTGCCGCTGCAGCGCCGTGATCTTCAACCGGTGCCGGTGCATGGCTGGCGCAACCACCGATGATCGGCAGCAGCAGAACCAGAATCAGTCGCGAAGCGCTCATTCCACTCCCGGCAACAGCGGCACGAAGCGCACCGCGTCAAATCGAGTTTCGACAAAACCGCTTTCGGTACGCTCGACTAGGCTGATCACCTGATCGGCGCTACCCAGCGGCATCACCAGGCGTCCACCTGGGGCCAATTGTGCCAACAGCGTCTGCGGTACATCTGCCGCAGCCGCCGCCAGTATGATGGTATCAAATGGCGCAGCTTCCGGCAGCCCCAGATGCCCATCGGCATGCTTGAGTCGAATCTGCGACAGTTTCAGCTGCTTCAGGTTGTCCCGCGCCCGCGCCAGCAGTGGTGCAATGCGCTCCACGGCAAATACCTGCTTCGACAGCACCCCCAGAATCGCGGCCTGATATCCGCAACCGGCACCGATCTCCAGCGTCTTGCCCAGTTCGCGACCGGCAATCAGTATTTCGATCATGCGCGCCACGACGTAAGGCTGCGATATGGTTTGGCCGAAACCGAGCGGCAGCGCGGTGTCGTCATAGGCACGATTCGCCAGCGCCTGCTCAATGAAGATGTGGCGCGGCACCAGCCCCATCGCATGCAGTACGCGCGTGTCGCGGATGCCCTGGGTGCGCAGGCGCTCGACCATGCGCGAGCGAGTACGCTGCGAGGTCATGCCAATGCCGGTCAGCGCCGCGGTATTCACTGGTCTTGGCCGAGCCAGTTACGCACGGCGGAAACCTGTGCCGCGTGCGTGAGATCGATTTGCAAAGGCGTGGCCGAGACCCATCCATGCTCCACCGCATGGAAATCCGTGCCTTCACCCGCATCGGCGGCGGGACCCGCGGCCCCAATCCAATACACCGTTTCGCCGCGCGGGCTGACCGACTTGACTGCCGGCTCCGCCTTGTGGCGACGCCCCAGGCGCGTGATTTGGATACCGTGCAATTCCTCGTAGGGGATGTCCGGCACATTGACGTTGAGCAGGATCGGCTCCGCGAATGGCATATCGCGGAAACGCTGCGCCAGTTCGCGCACCACGCGGCCAGCCGTTTCGAAATGCCGCCCCTCGAAGCTGGCCAGCGAGATCGCAATCGACGGCACGCCGAGCAGGTAACCCTCGGTCGCTGCCGCCACGGTGCCGGAGTAAATCGTGTCGTCGCCCATGTTGGCGCCTAGATTGATGCCGGAGACAACCATGTCCGGCTGATGATCCAGCACGCCGGTTACCGCCAGGTGCACGCAGTCAGTCGGCGTGCCGTTCACATACATATAGCCATTCGGCGCCCGGCGCAGATAGAGCGGCCGATCCAGCGTCAATGAGTTGCTGGCGCCACTGCGATTGCGCTCCGGCGCCACGACCGTGATGTCGCCGAGATCGGCAAGGCTGCTTGCTAGTTGGGCGAGCCCCGGCGCAAAGTAGCCGTCGTCGTTGCTGAGCAGAATGCGCATGGGGGTCGGAGCCGGGAAGATCGAAAGCAAAGTTTCAGTGAAGGCCAACGCCGACTTGATCGGCGCCAAACGCAGTGACCATAACAAAATCCGGTACCTATTTTAGCCCATCGCAGCGTCCTATCGATGGCCCGAACAGAATGGAACTATGCCTCCATCCCGCTTTCCGTCGCGAACCCTGGGCGGCCGCGAGGTAGGATTGCAGGAAATGGAAATTGTCCTGCACGACGCCGCCCGCGACATCGCCGAATCCGATTGGGCTCACCTCGACCACGGCGATGACCCTTTTGCCAGTCGTGCCTTCCTTGGCACTGCCGAAAAAGTCGGCGCCGGCAGCACTGCGATGGGTTGGCAGGCCCGGCATCTCGCCCTGTACGAAAGCGATCTGCTGCTGGGGCTCCTGCCGCTCTACTTGCGCACCCATTCCTTCGGCGACTTCTCCCGGGACTGGAACTGGGCGCCGGCTTGGCAAGGAGCGGGGCTCGACTACTACCCCAAGCTGGTCAGCGGCATACCTTATACGCCCTCACCCGGGCCGCGCCTGATGGTACGACGCGGCATTGACCGGGACTCCGTGGCACCGTCGCTGATTGAAGGCGCGCTGGAAGCCGCCCGCCAGTTGGGCGCTTCCTCATGGCAATGCCTGTTTGTCGAAGAGGAAGACCGCGCCCGGTTGGCAGCTGCTGGTCTGCTGATGCGGCGCGGCGTCCAGTTTCACTGGTTCAATCGGGCCTACCGCGACTTCGACGACTTCGTCGCCGGGTTCACCGCCGACAAGCGCAAGAAACTCAAGCGCGAACGCCGTCTGGTACTCGAATCGGGCCTGAAGCTTGAAGCCAGGCACGGCGACGAGATCGACGCTGGCCTCTGGCATGCGATCCACCGCCAGTATCGCGATACCTTTGCCCGTTACGGCAACCACCCCGCATTCCCCGTTGAATTCTTCATCGAAGCGGGCGCCCTGCTCGCCCGACGGCTTGTGGTGTTCATCGCCTTTCGGGGCCAAACCCCAGTCGCATCGGCCATCTGCTATCGCGACGCCAATACGCTCTATGGACGCCATTGGGGCACCGCGATCGACATGCCGGGTCTGCATTTCGAGCTTTGCTACTACCAAGGTATCGACTACTGCATTGGCCAGGGGCTGCAAAGCTTCGAACCGGGCGCGCAAGGCGAACACAAGATTGCCCGCGGCTTTGAGCCGGTGGCCACCTGGTCGGCGTTCTGGATCGCCCATCCGGGCATGCGCCGCGCCGTCACCGATTTCGTCCAGCGCGAAGATTCAGCCATGCAAGACTACCAGGCGGAAACAGCGGCACATCTGCCGTTTCGATTACCCGGCTGACTCAATCCGAAGCGACCACTGCTTGCGCCTTTTGCGTCGGGGCCTTCGCTTCGTGCGCCGGCAGATCCGACTAGGCCGACGTCAGTGATTCCCCGAGGCGATGGCGAACATCCGTTCGTTGCGCTTCTTCCGCGCCTCTTCGACAGTCAGACCGATCAGGCTTTCCGGCGGCAGCGGCACGTCCCAGTGCTGCTGAAACAGATCCATGTCCTCGCCGGTATCGAGATGCGCCCGGTAGACCTTCTCTTGCCAAGCCGGCGCGTTGGGTAGGGAAACCAGTTCGACGGATTCGATGCGCATGGAGGTGTCCTCTTGAGTCCTAGGTTTCTCGTAATCCTGCGCCCCTGATTGCCGCCCTGTAATCCGGAATTTGACGAGGAATGCCCTCTTGTTTCCGCTTCACAAATGCCTCTGGATGAGATTTCCATACGGCCAGATGTCTACCTGACCGATGACGAACCGACCTCACGCGACCTGTTTCGCCGCGCGGGAAGACCCGAGCAGAAAGATGAGGCGCCTTGCGATTTGCCTTGGCGGGTACAACCTGTTGCAACGTAACATCTAGGCCTCGCAAGCCACACAGAGGGGGATGTGCATTTCGGTAGCGGACAGGCCGCCGTGTACTCCGATGAGGTCGATCAGATCTTCGCCCGGCACGCGATCGCGGATGGTCCAGTCGTCCTTCATCGCCAGCACATAGTCCCCGATGCGTCCCGGAAGGCGGGCGTTCATCGGACCCGATCCGTACCATCTCTCGTCGAGCAGCTTGGCACGCGGCCAGGCTTCCATCGCCCCGCGGAACGCGTCGGCGATATAGTCCTCGAAATCGCCACAGACGCCAGGCCGGACATAGCAATAGGCGAAACGCCGCTCACCGCAGAGCGGACGAAGCAGAAGCTTGGCCAGCCCCGGATGATTCCGCAGGTGGATCTGGTGCTCGGCAGGCGAGTCGATGAACCCATGATCGGCGGTTACGATCACCATCGTGTCGGTGCCGCGGACCGAGTTCAGGAAGTCCTCGAAGTCCCGCTCGAAACGCCGAAAGCTGCTCAAAGCCTTCTCGCCCGAGATCCCGCCGTCGTGCGCGGCGTTGTCAAAATACGGCCAGTAGGCATAGGTAAAGCTGGGAGGGCCCGGCTCATGACACAACCGCCGGATGATGCCAAACATGTCCAGCCGCCGTCGCAAGAATGGCATGGTTGCCAGCCAGGGAAACGGTTCGCGGTGGTAAGAGTGGCGCTGCGCACCCTGCGCATGGAACACTGAAAACGCGGAGTCAGCCAAATGTACCGGCGTCACCACCCGGCTGGGACGCTTCAGCTGCTGGAAGAAGGTCGCGTAGCCGAACAGGTTTTCAGGCGCGGAAGCGGGATGATCGGGCAAAGATACGCCGCGCCCGACAAGAGGTAGCACGGCCGTAACCGCATCGAGTTCGGAAACATAGACGTGCCATCCGGTAAGCGCGTGCGCGGCTGGCGCCAGACCGGTCATCGCCGTCGGAATCGCGGCAGCGGTGGTAGTCGGACAGACGGATGTAAGCACAGCCACCTGATGTTTGCGCAAGAAGCCGTTGCGGCTGTTTTTCTCGATATAGTCGGCGCCAAGCCCGTCGACCAGAAGCAGGATCAGGTTGCGCGCTCTCCCCCATTCGGACGTATCGATCCCGGACAGTGGGGCATAGGGCGAATTCTCCGCGCCGCAAGCCTCGCCGATGCTGGCGATGAGGTTGAGAAACCCTCCTCCATCGTAGCTTGGCGTCCAGTAGTCCTGCGACATCGACGTCATCCGGATTTCCTCCGAAAGTTATAGGCGAATTGTATCCGCAGCCGCCAGGACCGGCGCGTCGACAGCGGCCTGCCCCTACCAAGGGTCGCCATCCGACGTTGGCGAATTCGCAGACAGACGCAGAAATTCGAAAGAAGCCTGGAGCCCGCTTTGACGGATTGTTTCCTCACCGCGTTAGCGATGCGGGTTGAACACGGACATGCTTGCTATGATTCAACGATGCCCCGTAGATTCTGCACGCTGCTGCGCTCCTGCCTTCCCCTGCTCCTGCTTGGCGGATGCGCGATTGCCCCTCCCGGAACGCTGCGCGACACCGATCATCCGCTCGCTGGACGCCTGTGGGATGTCGTTGGCCGCGAGTTCATCGATGAAGCCGAACTCCTTCGGCGCGCCGCGCAAGCCGAAGCGCTATTGCTCGGCGAGACGCATGACAACTCGGAACACCATCGCCTTCAGGCAAGAATTCTCCAGGCCAGACTTGCCGCCGGTGCAAAGCCTGCGTTGCTGATGGAGCAATTCGATGTCGACCAGCAGGGGGCGATCGACGAAACGCGTCGATCCGGGAAAGATATTGCGCCGCTCATGCGAGGCTGGACCTGGCCGCATTACGAGCGATTGGTTGCGCTCGCCGTCACGGCGAATATTCCCTTGCAGGCAGCCAACCTGCCTCGTGCGGCGACCCGTCCCATTGTCCGGGAAGGTTATTCGACCCTGCCGGACGGAACTATGCAACGCCTCGCCCTTGAGTCTGTCTGGGACGCCGCACGGGAAAAATTCATGGCCCGCGTGATCGACGAATCGCATTGCGGGAAAATCACGGCGCAACTGCGCGATGGCTTGGTCCGTGCGCAACGTCTGCGCGACGCAACATTGGCCGACTCGACACTGGGAAAACTTGACGCGGGCGTCGTCTTCATTCTCGGACGCGGTCACGCCCGTCGCGATGTGGGTGTGCCGCGTTACCTCGAGGCCCGCCGTCCCGGAATCCGGGTGCTGTCCATCGGCCTCGTCGAAGTCGACTCCAGCAACGCACTTCCCACCCAGTACGAAAACGAAAGCATTGGCGGTATCGCGCCCTACGACATCATCTGGTTCACTCCGCGAGCCGAACGCGTAGACCCCTGCGCGGCTTTCAACAGCAAGTGAGTGGCCGATCTTGGAACTGTTTCATTTTGCTTCATGCGGATCGATCAGGCAGCGAGGGGAGCCTTGTCCGAGCACCACCATCGGAACCAAGGCATGCCCGCCGCGCGATCGAGCCAACTGTCCTCGCCCAGGTCGCCGCATGCCGCCTCATTCAGCCCGGGCGCGAGTTTGCCGAGACTTCTGCCGCTGAATCGGCAGCCTCGTCGTTCTCCTCACTGAACCGAACCACACGCACCCCAGGCGGCAAATTGGTTTTGCGTCGCGCGAGGTCTCGCAACCACTGATTCGCGGGCGGAGTGAGAACATCGATAAGACTGATCGTCGGTTGGATCATGGGCTTGCTCCTGCCTCCTGTCGGAATGACGAAGGCCCCGCAGAACGGGGCCTTCGGGTAGCCGGCGGGAGGTTGCCGACCACCAAGGGGATCGTATCGCTTAACGTGCCTGATAGCGGGGGTAATCCGCGAGAAACTTGTTGGACGCGCAAGACTGCATCAGCTTTTTCAAATTCATCATTGTTGTTGGGAACACCCCGTAGATGGGATCGGCTACGGATAGTTCAACGGCCAATTGCAACAGATTGTTTCCGCCAAGGCCTTGCGGGCGAACGCGCCTCCTTCGACCCCGTCCGTCGTGTGGCGGCTCGAAAAAAGCGCAGCACGTCGCCGCCGCCAAATGGAAAAGGGTTTCCGGCGATTAACCGGAAACCCTCCGTATTACTGGTCGGGGCGGCGGGATTCGAACTCGCTACCCTTTCCACCCCATACGTGGGAAGCGACAAGACCAATAAATAAAGTTATTATCAATCAGCAAGTTACTATGGCACTCGCTGCTCACCAACTTCAATGGATTGTAGCTATTTACAACAGAGTCGCGTACCGCCTTGCATGTTATGACTATGCCATTAACCGCCCGCTCTTCTTTGTGGCGACAACATCGACTCACTCACGGCAGTGATTTATGCACCATACCAGCGACGGTAAGCCTCAATCCATTCCGCGCCGCTCGGCAACGAATTGGGCATTGGCAGATCGAGAATCGGGATCGACTGCTTCTTCTTGTCGCGCGTACAGAGGGCGACAATCTCGTCCCGAACGGTGATATCGATACTGACGACATTCACATCCTGCCCCAAAACCTGAGTTACAAACGGGACAGCAAGATTCTCCTCGATCATTGTGAAAAATCCGACCGCTTGTTCAGATTCGTTGTACGCATCTGTCGTCGCCTCGGCAATCAACTGATCCAGGTACTCCGTGGAAAATCTTGGCGCCTTTTCCATGAACTCAATCCCCTACGGCTTGTTCCACAGGCCGGATTCGACGAGACGCCGGACCAACGCGCCACGCTTACCGTGCTTGACCATGAATTGTGATAGTCGTCGGTCGAAATCGACCCGAGATGAACACAGAGAGTATGCATCTGCCAGATCGACGAGAGCGCGTTTCACATCGTCGTAGGCGGAAGCAATGCCTCGTTCTGCGCGCTCGTGGGCCGCAGTCCAGCACCGCTCGAAATCAGCCGCCAAGGTACGCAAATAGGCTTCGCGCTTGGCCTGCCGCTCGACTTCAGCTTGCCGGCGCAGCACGACTTCCTGCTGCTTTCTTGTTTCGGCCGCAGATTGCGCCAGTTCCTGAAGTTCGGCAACCGTCCGTCGATGCGGTGCGGGGTCTCCGACGGCTTGCTGCTCGCGCTGCCAAGCAAGAAAACGCAATTTCAGCCGGCGCTCGGCTTGCTGCGACCGTCCCGTCAGGAGCAGCTTAATTGCTGCCTCCCTCTCAGGGTTCGGGAGTTCGGCGATCCAGACATCCAGTTCTGCATCGTTGTCAGTATCCGCAAAGGACACCTGCTGGTCACCCAAGCCTGCTGCCGTCAGCAGATCCCGATCAATTTCAAGGAATTCGACCAGCGATTGCTGGGCAGCGGTCAATCGGGAAAGACCGGGCGGTGGCGGCGGCTCCTGGGAATCTTCGTCGACTTCGCCGGAAACCACGCCGGCCAACCAGCCGAGATAGAGCGGGCGCAGATCGCCACGCAGCAGTTCGTCGCGCAAGGGTGCCAACCGGCCCATCCAGCCGCGGCCATCCTCGTCGCCGAAGCGGTCGTAGTCTTCGCTCCCATTCAGCGCCCAACCCAGTATCCAATGCGTGTCGGTCCGGCCGACCGTCAAGGCCGATTCGCACGATACACTTGCCACCGTAAAACACATTAAACTTGCCATAGTTGCGCGCAATACACTTGCGATTGCAATGCCGGATAAACTTGCCGAGGTACCCCATGGCTGCGCCCAATGTAAAGCTTGCGGAATCCCTTGAACTCCTGAAGAAGGCTCAGGACAGCGGGAAGCACGTCTTTCAAAGCACCGACCTGCCGCGCGTCCATCGGGAGCGCTTGGTGGCCGGCGGCTTCCTGCGCGACATCGTCAAGGGCTGGTACATGGTCTCCAAGCCGCAGGAGCACGACGGCGACTCCACCGCCTGGTATGCGTCCTTCTTCGAATTTGTCGCCGCCTACTGCAACATCCGGTTTGGCGCCGACTGGTACTTGTCGCCGGAACTCACACTACACCTCCATGCCGGCAGCACAGCAATCCCGCGACAGGTGCAAGTTCACGCCAAAGCTGGCCAGAACAACAACCTGGCACTCAAGTTCAATACGGCCCTGTTCGACTACCAGGCCAAGGACTTTGCGCCGACTGGCGATGTCGTCGTATGCAACGGGCTCCGCCTCCTGGCGCCCGCCGCAGCATTGGTGCGCGCTGCCCCGACGTTCTACGTCCAGCAGCCACTGGATGTGCAGATCGTGCTGGCGCAAATCCGGGATGTTTCCGACCTCCTGGCGAAGCTCCTTGACGGCGGGCAATCCGTGGTCGCTGGCCGCATAGCGGGAGCCCTGCGTGCCGTCGACCGGGAAGACGACGCCGACCGGATAGTGAAAGCCATGCGCGCGTCCAGCTATGTCGTCAATGCGCAGAATCCCTTCGACAAGCCGCCGGCGATCCTTATGTCCTCCCGAGGCGAATCGCCATGCTCGCTGCGTGTCCGTGCCATGTGGGACAACATGCGCGAGCACGTCGTCGCAGCGTTCCCGCCAGCGCCTGGCGTACCGGCAGATCGGGCGGCATACCTTCAGGACGTCAATGATCGCCACGTCGAAGATGCCTACCACTCGCTGTCAATCGAGGGCTACAAGGTGAGCACGGAGCTGATTGCCAAGATCGCGGCCGGCGCCTGGGACCCCGAGGTCAACCCGCAGGATAAGAATGACCGAAACGCCATGGCAGCCAAGGGCTATCACCAGGCCTTCCTACAGGTACGCGCCAGCGTGCAGACCATCCTGCAGCAGCAAACGGATCCCGGCGAGATCGTACGGCGCGATCATCACGACTGGTACCTACAGCTCTTCGAGCCCTCTGTGCGCGCTGGCATCATCGAGGCCAAACACCTGGCCGGCTATCGCTCGTGGCCGGTCTATATCCGCAATGCCCGCCATGTACCGCCGGCGCACGAAGCAGTACGCGACGCCATGCCTACGTTCTTCGATCTGCTCACGCGTGAGACGGAACCGGCGGTGCGTGCTGTGCTGGGCCACTTCATCTTCGTCTACATCCATCCCTACATGGATGGCAACGGACGCATGGCGCGCTTCCTGATGAATGCAATGCTGGCCTCAGGCGGCTACCCTTGGACCGTGATCCATGTCGACGACCGAGCCGAGTATATGGCGGCCCTCGACCAAGCCAGCGCGGAGGGCAACATTCAGCCATTCGCTCATTTCGTCGGCCGCTGCGTGGAGGCCCAGATGACGGCAGGCTTCACGGCGGCCCGATGAACGTGACACCGCAGACCAGCCGGCACAACACATGGTCTGCGTCTGCTGTGGTGCTCCATCATGGGTTACGATGCAGACGACATTGAAATCGAGTGCTTCCATGCCAAGTCTCCGCAAACTGATTGTCATCGACTCCTATGCCGCCTCGCGCATCCGTGAAGTGCGACTGGATGGTCATGTGCATGTATCCGGTCGGAATGGCCGTGGCAAGACCACTCTGATCCGGCTGATCCCGCTCTTCTATGGCGAGCAGCCCTCGAAAATCGTCAAGTCCGCTGGCAGCGTCGTCCGTTCGCTCCGCGAGTTCATGTTCAGCCGCTCGACGTCCTACGTCGCCTTCGAGTACGAGAACCACGATGGCATCAAGCTGTCCATTCTGCATTACGGGTCCGACAATAGCCCGCAGTACCACTTGGCCGACGGTCCCTACGCGAAGGAAATCTTCGTCGATGACGACAACCTCGTCGAAGGCCGCCACCTCAACGCCCGACTGCGCACCCTGGGCCGCAACCCGAGCAGCGCCCTCGGTGTGCTGCAATACCGCGCCATTGTCCAAGGCACCAGCGGACGGCTGACGTTTCCGGAGCATCGCCCATTGCTGCGGCGCTTTGCGCTGGTTTCCGGACGGTCTCGTCTTGCCGGCATCGAGCGCATCAGTTCGGGCATGTTCTCCAAGGACATCACGTTTCTCGCGCTCAAGCGCATGGCGGCGTCGGTTGCCTACGATGAGGAAGACAAGCAGATCGTACTCGCGCTGTCGCGCAAGGAACTGGAAGGATTTCTGCCGGATTTCAAGGCCTACCAGACGGTCATGGCACTGGAGCCTACGTTTCATGCCGCGAATTCCGCCTATGTCCAGGCGAACGTCGCCCGCCACCACCAGACGCTCGCGGCCGGCAAACTCAAACGGCTGGTGCAAGCACTCGGGCATCTTCTGGAAACGCTTCGCCAAAAGGAGTTCGACGCAGAAGATGCGCTCGCCACTCTTCAGCGCGAACAGCGCGCGGCGGTCGCCGCATTCGATCTCGACGAGCAAACGATCAATACCGAGATCGATCGGCTCAAGCTTGAAATCTCGCGCGCCGACAGTGAAGAGAAGGATTGGGCGGCCAAGGACATCCATGCATTGATCGATCTGGTCAGCCGCCGACAATCCCTGCAAGCTCACGTCGAGGACTTGAAGGGCAGGCAAGCCAAACTGCTCTCCGCGGCCGATTCGGTCAGCCGCAAGTACCAGGCGCTGTTTGCCGAAGAAAAATCCCGCCGCAACCAGGCCGAGGCCGATGCGCAGAAAAATCCCGCCGCAACCAGGCCGAGGCCGATGCGCA